>VOFG01003460.1_pt1 | contig 86867 bp, 114 predicted proteins | sample 5384171 | NCBI WGS metagenome assembly VOFG01 (sample SAMN12384726, study PRJNA508395) | human gut metagenome | isolation source: healthy gut F | host: Homo sapiens
TGTTGCGTATTGCTGTCGCTATTTTCATCAAATATCAGCAACAGATGATATTCCTTGCACAATTTTCTCTGCCTGCCGCAGGTATTCGGGATGATAGGAAACGCATGCCTCCGGCTCCCACTGCACCGTTTCCAGAATCAATGCCGCCAGTTCTTCGTGATGTTCTTCCAATAGCTGTCGGAGGCAACATATCTTCTTCTTTCCATTCTCCTCCGAACGAGAACGAGGAGATGGTGCAAAAATAGCGGACAGGCAATGCCGAACCAAAAAGCTATGATTCCGGTCACGGGTCACACACACTGACATGGCGTTCCATGTGTCCCATGATAACCGGGAACGTATCGCAACAAAAATTATTCTTGCTCTTCTTGCCTTGTGCATACCAATACTGCACAGCCATCTTCAGCGCCATAATCTTCTGCACTTCCACGGCCACCGAGCCGGAGTCGGCATAAAAATTCTGCATGTTCGCGGTGGCGCAATCTTCACAATAGTTTATCCCCAGCTCGATGGCGCCATAAATGCTCTTTATCAAAATTGTCCATATCGTTTTTTCAAAATTATAAAGTATAACCGGCTGCTTCTATCAATTCCTGTCGTCCGGATACTTTAGACCCCAGGGTGGTTAATAAATCGCCGACTATCGCTGAATTGATTCCAATGTGCAATGCCTGCCCTATCGCCTCCGGGCTTAGTTGCGAACGCCCCCCTGCAAAACGAAGGTAGGCCGTGGGATTAATAAAGCGGAACAGGGCTATCGTGGTCAGAATTTCTTCTTCCGCCAAACGGGGCGCGTGTTCCAAAGGAGTGCCCGCAATGGGTTGAAGCAGATTGATAGGAATAGACTGCACTTCCAACTGCCGCAAGAGGAAAGCAAGTTCGATGCGTTGCCGCATCGTTTCACCCATACCGATAATACCTCCGCTGCACATCCATCCCCACCCGGCGCGCGGCACACAGGGTTTCTATCTTTTTCTTGCTGGGTATGGGTGGAGCAGAGCGATGGAAAGAAAGAAGGGGCAGTCTCCAGATTGCAGTGATAACGGGTAACTCCCACTTCGTGCAATCTGCGTAGCTCTTCCTCGGTAAGCAATCCCAGTGACGCACACAGTTTAATATCGGAACATGAAGCAATATATTCAAATGTTTCACATAATTGTTGCATATCTTGCTTGCCGGGTTTTCGTCCGCTAGTGACCAATGAGAAGCGGGCTATCCCCTGAACTTCATTGTATAGTGCCTGCCGCTTACATTCCGCTTTATCCACCAAGCCATAAACTTCCGTCTCAGTCCGGTAGTGTGCCGACTGCGCACACCATTTACAATTCTCGGGACAACGTCCGGACTTGGCATTAATGATGGAACACATATCAAAATGACCTGAAGCCATCTCCCGGGTTATCACGGAAGCAGCCTCATAAAGCTCTTCCTTATCAGCTTCCCCGGCTAGCCATTCTGCCTCTTCAACGGTTATCTTTTCACCGCTTAATACTTTGTTTTTAAGTTTGTTCAGCATCGTTTCTACTTCTGTTAATGACATAAAAAAAGCCGGAGAGAACGCATTTCACGTTCTTCCGGCCATATAGATATAAAAGACAATAACTCTCCACCAATCGCACAACGCAACCGGTTTACAGTTATTATCTCAAGAATAATCAATGAAAGTATCCTGTCCGCCACCTCCCTATCGGGGGCTTTGTCGTCTTCCTCATCCACTCGGTCCGGACGGCATAGCACGGACAATAGACATACACCGGGCTGCTTTTTTCAAAGAAGCCTCAACGATTCCTTTTCTCAGATTGCCGATTGCCACAGTCTTCCCCAAACTGCAAAATATGGCATACCCTTTCCTGCACCATCGGCGGAAACGTATGATTTGCGATTTAGATATTTGTTTGTTCATGTGGCATTACTTTAATAACAGTGCGGCAAAGATATACAAAAGGGAAACACAAGCCAAATAAAAAGAAGGTGTGTCAAGAACTGAAATGGTCTATCACTTTAGTCTTGACACACCCTCATTATCATAATCAATAAGCCAATACCTATTCTTCTTTCTTCGGAGCCGCTTTTTTGGCAGGTGCCTTCTTAGCGGCCGGCTTCTTGGCAACGGCCTTTTTGGATGGTGTTTTTTCCGCTTCAGCAGCTATCTTTGCTTCGGCTTTTGCCAATTTAGCTTGCAATCTTTCAACCTCCTTATTCAATGCTACCAATTCTTCACCTTGATTCTTGATGGTGGTAAGCAACGAGTTCAGCTCTTCATTATCCATATCAACCGGATATAATGAGTTTACACGGCTGATAAAATCACCCAATATATTCATATAGTTGGTGAAAGCATCGTATGGAGAATCATAGATACCGCGGTTAATACTAATGCCCGTATTCTTGCTGGTCATGAAACGGAAGTTGTTACTTGCCTGCAAGTAATCCCAATCCTGCTTGATACGACGGTCATTACACAAGTGCACACGCTCTGCCACACTATATAATTTATTGAATGCTTCACGCTGCATCACATTACCCAACCATGGACTGATATCGCGTTCTTCGTCTGTCCATGACATTGGATAAGGAACGTCTATCTGGTCTACAGATTTCAGTTTGGTAACGATTTCTGTTGGAGTAGAGAAAGTAATGCCTCTTTCTTTTGCACATATTGGCAATGCTTTCAGGAATTCCAAAATATTGGATGACAATGACTGTGCCATACCCAATGCGGAAAGTTCCATAAATATATTGATAACTTGTTCTTCTTCGGGTAATGCTGCAATCCAATCTACATATTTATCTGCAAACAAAGGATATTCGCTCCAGTCAGAGTTAGAGAACCGTAAACTGATATCATCAGACAATTTGAAGTCACGGAGCAACAACTTCAAGTTCGGATTCATGGCACAATGATACAGATAATGAGAACTCTTCCAGCCCAAAATATGCTTAGCACCTTCAGTCAACATTCCCTTGAAGCCCATATCAGCTATAATTGAACCGATTTCATTTGAGTAAATCAAACTAGAGTTACGGAATACCTTTGGTGTTTGGTTGAAAATTTGGTTAACCTTTACGCGCATGCGTTCCACTTCTTCACGGAAGCAGTCTTCATTTGCCAATGAAGAAAGACCATGTGAATAAGGCTCGCAGAGGAATTCACAGCAACCTGTATCGTTCAACTGATGCAACAGTTCGATAACTATCGGAGCATGAATTTCCAATTGTTCCAATGCTACTCCCGAAATAGAGAGTGCTACCTTGAATGCGCCTCCATTGGCTCTTGCCATTTCAATCAACGTATTCAGCGCAGGAACATACGAACGCTCAACTACTTCGTTGATGCCTTGTTCGTTGGCATAGTCATCATAATAATAGTGGTCGGTGCCTATCTCGAAGAAACGATAACGTTTCAAATGGATGATTTGATGTATCTCAAAGTAAAGACAGATTGTTTTCATATCTAGTGTGATTTTTATTATTTACCATAGTTTTTTAATACTTCCTATAAAGAGCACGGATACGCAATCCGACTTTTTCCCATGTAATGCCATCCACTTCCTTTTTACCTTCTTCTTGCAAGTAATTAAAGAGAGACGGATAAGTACAGAGTGCATAGATGGCATCTGCCATCGCATGTATATCCCAATAGTCTGTTTTTATCACATTGGTTAGGATTTCGCCACAACCGGACTGCTTGGATATAATAGAAGGAGTACCACACTGCATAGCTTCAAGAGGAGCAATACCGAACGGTTCGGAAACCGAAGGCATCACAAACACGTCACTTTGTTTATAGGTTTCATAAACCTGACGTCCGCGCTGAAATCCCGGAAAATGGAAACGGTCTGCTATACCACGTTCCGCCACCATATTTATCATCGCATTAAGCATATCGCCCGAACCTGCCATCACAAAACGAATATTACGAGTACGTTTAAGTACTAACGCCGCTGCTTCTACAAAATACTCAGGCCCCTTCTGCATAGTGATACGTCCGAGAAAAGTAACAACTTTTTCTTTTGAATGATCCGGGCGTGGAATATCCTGATATTCTTGTGACAATGGATAAACCGCATTGTGCATGGCAAAGCATTTACGGGTCTTGATGATACTGATGTATAACAGTCTGACGAGTCAACTCGGATACACACATGATACAATCCGCATGATCCATACCATTTTTCTCCATGGCATAAACCGTAGGGTTCACTTTGCCACGAGAACGGTCGAAATCAGTGGCATGCACATGAATACACAAAGGCTTTCCACTGACCATTTTGGCATGTACACCGGCAGGATAAGTCAGCCAGTCATGAGCATGGATAATATCAAATTCTTGTTGGCGTGCCACTACACCGGCAATAACAGAGAAGTTATTGATTCCTTCATGCAGATTCGACGGATAACCACCACCAAATTCCATACAGCCCAAGTCATTGACGTGCATATAAGAAAAATCAGCGTAAATATGGTCACGGAAAGCGTAATACTGTTCCGGTGTCATATAAGACGGCAAACGCTCTTTGAGATAATCATAATTCACATCGCGCCATACAATAGGCACTTGGTTCATTCCTATGATATTTAAGAACTGCTCTTCCTCGCCACAAGGTTTCGGCATACAAAAAGTAGTTTCCACATCACCCTGCAAGCTCAATCCTTTCGTTATACCATAAGAAGCTACGGCAAGACCACCATATATTTTGGGAGGAAATTCCCATCCAAACATTAATACTTTCATACAGGCTCCTCCTTTTAATAATTGTATTTACTTAATAAATATAACACTCGTAAGATTTCTGCCACATTCATAGCAAACGACACAGCTCCACGCCCCTTGAACGGAGGATTACCGTCAAACAATTCGGGGATGGAGCCAATGCAATGAGAAACCATTTCATCTTCATAACCTATCAATTGACGTTCTATGAATCCCAAAGCACTCATCTTATAAATACGGAGATAAGCCTCGAAATAGAATCCTGCCAACCACGGCCATGCAGTTCCCTGATGATAAGCATAATCACGCTGCATCTGCGGACCTACATAGTTGGGGTTATAACCACCACTCTTCGGACTGAGCGAACGAAGTCCTTTCGGTGTCAATAATTCTTTGGTCACCACATCCAATACTCCCTTCTTTTGACGGGCATCCAACGGAGAATAATCAAATGCCACGGCAAATATCATATTCGGACGCACACTCCACTCCATCATGTTACCATCGACATAATCAAGAAGATAGCCATATTCATTCAAGAAAGTATCTATAAATGATTTACCGGTCTGCTCGGCTAAAGTTTGTAACGTTTCAGCCAAATTATTGTTTCCTGTTTCACCTACTAGTTCACCGACAAAACAAAGCGCATTATACCACAATGTATTGATCTCAACAATATATCCTGTACGCGGAATAACGGGATGTCCGTTAACGGTAGAATTCATCCAGGTAATGGCTTTTCTCCGTTCCGTTAGCATAAAGCAATCCATTGGAATGGAGGAAAAGGTTAGGATGGTTTTCCCTACGCAGATATTCCATTATTTCTTCCAACCACTGACCATACTTCTCACGACATTTGTCGCGTGAAACCATTTTGGCATATTGCTCTATACACCATACGGCCCAAAGTAATACGTCAGGATGCTCCATCTCATATATCTTCAGGTCATTCGGTTCATCATTAATAAAATCATGAATCGCTTTGCGGGCAGTTTCCATCACACTCTCAAACTTAGCCACTTCATCAATAGCCAATGTCAGCCCCGGAAGAGCAATAAACATATCACGGGCACGGCATTTAAACCAGGGATAGCCGGCAAGAATATAAGACTCCTCGTTTTGTTTGTTGAGGAATTGATGAGCTGCATTTATCAGGCAATGCTGAAAATTATCACGCGGGGTGCGTTCTTCCATTTCCTCTTCAAAGGTCTTCTTCAACGTTCGTGTACTTGCTTCCGAAACACCTCCCGAAAATACAACGCTTTCACCCTTCTTGATATCTACTTCAAAATACCCCGGAACATAGAGATCCTCATTAAAGTCGTAACCTCTTTCTTGTTCTTTTCGGATACTCTATACCACGATACCAGTCAGGCTGGAAATGAAACTCATTCTTTTTATTAAGCTGCATAAAGAGTTCGGGATATCCCGCATACATACATGTCTTTATACCATTATCCACTTCCTGATAATCACGACTTGCCTGCGCATTTTCATGTGTATATTGGCGGACACTACGGAAAGCCAAAAAGGACGAAGACGGAGAGTAGTGGCAGAATGAGCTTCGACTAAGGTGTAGCGAATCAGAATTCTATTTTCGTGATGTACAAACAGTTTTTTTTCTTCAGCACCACACCACCCACACGATACCAGGTTGTTGGTACTTTCTCACACTCAAATTCGCGAATATATTTGTGTCCGCGAGGGCTGTAGTTATTGCCCTGATACTTATGAAGCCCCAAATTGAATTCAGCGCCATGCTGTACTACCGTTTCATCCAAAGACGATAGTAATACATGATTCTCATCATCAATCTCCGGTACCGGAATGACAAGCAATCCATGATATTTTCTCGTATTGCAATCAACAATGGTTGTACAATGGTAGGCTCCCGAACGGTTTGTGCGAAGGATTTCTTTCGGAAGTGATTCCTCCAGGTTCGTCATAAGAGTCTTGTCAAATCGTAAGTAACTCATAGTTGTTATATTAAGGTTATAAATTATTCTGTTTTTATCTGCAATATATGTTTCTATTTTTATGCAATGCTCAAAATTAGTGATTTTATGGATAAACCAAAATTAAATAGCAAAATATTTTTCTTTTTTTTCCCTATTTATCATTCGTATTACAAAGAAACACCTATATATGTGACAAAATGAAACCTTTAACTTTTTTCTAAGAAAGACAAAAACAGAAGGCTTTTATTATATTGAGACAACCTTAACGAAAATATACTATGTAATAGGAAGTGCTTTTTTTCATGTTGTAGCGATAAGCTAAACATGCCAATATAAAATACCCCACACATTGCATCCATAAAATGATGTACTGTTGACTAATCCCTGACATATCGGCTCCCATCGAGTTTATTTTCACGAAAGCCAAAGTACCCGGTGCAGCAGGAATCAAATAATGTGTCCATTGCCAATACCACGGCATTAATTCCAGCGGATAAGAAACTCCTGAAAGAAATATCAACCCGACAGAAAAAAGGCTATCATTAACAAAGGCGCATCACTGTCACTGAAAAACACCGAACATGCCAATGCAAAGAAACTGGTTGCTATAATATAAGGTATCATCAACTGAATAATAAGTATAGGGTGCGCCAAATGAGGTAATTGAAACAACAAAGGCAGTAACCCCAACAGAAAGACTGAAAAAGGGCATAAAACAATACATACACTGAAGTCTTTCCCAAAACAATGGATGCCATACGTGAAAACGACAAGTCTACCCTGTGGTTCTCATTATTATCTCCACCGCCAAGCGAAGTAAAAACGAAAAGCAGTTGTCTCTTCTCTTCCGTGAAGAGACATACGAGATACGGATTCTTCACGTTCTTTACCGCTCAGCATACTGATAACCATTACCAAAGTCTGAAATATCACGACCATTAGTACAGCCGGAATCAAATAAGTGCCATATCCATCGGTGTAATTATACAGTGCCATACCCACTACATCAATTGAACTTGTCTGGATAATCGGTTGTATATCTTTCTGAGGGAGAAAAACAACCTGATTGGGGCGAACCTCATCATTTACCGCCAACATTGCCCCGGCCGATGCTTCTTGCATGGAAGCATAATAAAGAAAAAGCCGTGGTAGTGCTATACATTACATAAACAGCCTCTTCACCACGCCCCACCCGACCATCAAAATCTTCGGGTATATAAACAATTCCCACTACCTCCCTCTGCTTCATCAACTTTTTGGCAGCTTGCAAATCAGCATTATTTGTCAGTACTTGGGCCTGCGGAGTGGCATCCAGCAAGCGCGAGTAATGACGGCTCAAAGGTGTCTGACTCATATCGACTACAGCCACCGGCGCATTACGTACCACATTGGGAGCATACATATAATTGTATAGCAAACCATATAAAAAAATACCACCGCTTAATACCATTAAAATAGAATAACGGGTACACATCACACGGAATTCCCGCACGGAAACAGCAAGTATATTATTCAATATTGTCATATTTTCTACTAATTAAAGAACGTTTTAAATGTGGCAACAACAGCAACGGCAACAGCAAAAGAGTAACAACGCCACTACATTAGTCCACATATAAGCATATCCGTAATTACCATAGAGTAAAGTCTGTCCTATTTCAATAAAATGACGAACAGGAAACAGATAAGAAGCATAATACACTGGTGCATACATGTGCGGTACGGGAAATGTGACTCCTGAAAGAGTAGCTCCCAACGAACCCACCATTGACACAACGCTGATAATGATACTCAATGCCGGAAATAGGGAAAAAAGAATACAGCCAATGCCTGTGTAGAAAGTACGAACAATGCTGAAGTAAGATTCAGTGGCCAGAATCCGCAATCCATCGGTATATCGAATATGCCAAAATAAATATAATTAGCAAAGATACTCATTGCTATAAAGATAATCGTATACGGCAAAAGCTTCCCTATAATGGCTATCAACATATTCCCGCCGGCAGTCTGCAGCCACTCAAAAGAGGTACCGAATTTCCCTTCGCTACCAATGGCATAAGTAGTGACTAGTAACAATAGTACTTGCAGAAACACGAAGAAAAAAAAGGATGAGTCAGATATACAGAATAGTCCATATCAGGATTGAATAACGGATGATTTTGAGTAGTAACAGGCAATAAGAAAGATTTGATTTCTCCTTCGCCTACTCCCAACGCCACTGCATGAGTTACAATAGGGCTAACCGATATATTCTTTAATAAGCTTTGGAAAGCACCATGTATTTCGCTACCCACACTCAACAATGCATAATGATAATAATAGGTCAGAGCCACTTCCTTGCCATCCATTACCTTAGCTTCAAAGCCAACAGGAATACTCAGATATCCATAAATATTTTTCTTTTGCACATCAACACGCGCCTCTGTCTCATTGGCATAATATTGAGTGACACGAAAAGTCGGATCTACCTTAACCATACGAATGATTTGCCGGGAAGTAACCGTATTATCACCATCCACGACACCAATGGGAAGATTCTCCATTTGTCTGTCACCAAAAATTGTTCCCATAAAAAAAAGCGAAAACAACGGAAGTACAATACACGCCACAAAGTAAATGCGACGTGACAACATACGGTCTATTTCCCTCTTGATAACTGCTATTAAAACTGACTGCCCCATCGAAATAGTCCTCATTTCAATTCATTCAAATTCACAAGTACGGACATACCCGGCCTTAAGCCATCCACCGGTTGCAGAGGCAGAGCATGAATCTCAAACGTTTTCATATCATAAGTTCCCGTCTGCTTGGTAGAACGCCAAGTAGCAAAACTACCCAACGGACTAATGTAATATATCTTAAACTCAATATTCTCAACTTTCAGTGCCGGCACATTTCCCCTAAAGGTTTCATTCATGCGAAAATAATGCATGTAATCCTCACGTACATTGAGCACCACATGACAATCATCCAACACCACCAAACTCATAATAGGAGTTCCTGCTCCCACCAGTTCTCCACGTTTAGGATAAATAGTCGAAATTTGTCCGTTCTCAGGGGCAGTGAGGCGGGCATCCATCAACAAGGCTTGTACCTCATTTACAGTGCTCCGAGCAGCATCCACCAATGAACGCGCACTCTCCTTATCCTCTTTCTGAGCTCCATCTTTCACTAACAAATATTGTTGATGTGCAGCACGTTCAGCTGCCACAGCCGCTTTATACACAGCCTCTACTTCATCTTTACGCTGACTGGTCACCACACTGTCACGATACAAATTCTGTATACGGTCATAAGTCACTTTTGCCAATTGAAGGTCACTTTTAGATTTATTCCAAAGTTCTTCTACCGAACGCACTATTTGCTCACGCGTACCATCATCTATCTTTTTGTTTTGATACTTGGCAATATCTTCCAATGCATTTACCTGCCGGAACTTTGCCCAAGCTTCGGGACTGTTGATAACGACAAGCGTATCACCTACTTTTACATTCTGTCCTTCCTTCACTAAGAAAGTATCTATGCGTCCCGGCAATTTACCGGAAATGCGAATCTCGGTGGCTTCTATTTGTCCTTGCAATATCACAGGTTTATTGCTCATGGCAATAATACCGATAACAGACACGACCACAACCGCTACCAGTACCACCATGAAAGCAACGGCTAATTGTTTCTTTTGCTTTTCCATATTTTAAATTATTCTTTTATTATTGGAGAATCCCCCGATTCATAAGTAGGAAATATAAAATCTTCCGTCTTTCCTGCACGACTGTATTGCCAAAAAGTCTCGGGCACTCCACAGGTAGCAAGCAAAGAAGCCAACGATACATCATATTGATAATATGCCATCAGAAAGGCTATCTGAATTTTAGATAACATCGTTTCGGCATCTATCACTTCGGTGGAAGTTGCCATGCCTTCCTGAAATGATTTTTTACGAATTCTCACCAATTCACGGCTCATCTCAATCGTTGTATTCAAGGCAGCTACATTATCCCGGGCATTCTGAATCTCACTATACAGTTTATCAACCAACACACTCAGCTCATTCCGGGCTTTTCTCGCCCCAAAGTAAGTGTTTGTTTTGTCAGTCGAGCCTGACGCACATTTGCCTCACGATTCAGGCCATCAAAATATATTCCACGTAAAGCCCACTCCCTACCATTGTGCGAGGCATCAGATTACGAGGAAGATTATCGGCATACAGAGTTTGCTTACCGAAAAGTGCAATATTTGGAACATAAGCACTCTTACTGATTTTTAATTGGTTATCTGCCATCGACTCTTGTAATCGAAGTTTATTTACCATATAATTATTGCCACCTATCAAGTTCTTAAAGTACAATTCATTCGGCAAATCATCATTCATAAAAAAAGTGGAGAAACAGGATTGATAACAGTAACATCTTCCACATTCAAAAGAACTTTCAAAGCATTCTGAGCTACTGTCAAATCTTTACGTGCAGACTCCAGTTCACGTTTAGCCTCATCCATACTGACCTGAGAGAAAAGACGTTCCGCTTTGTTTATCATACCGTTAGACTCCAATTTCAGAGCGTTCTGATAATGCTTCTGAAGACCATTATAGGTTTCTTCACGCACTTTTACTACGCGTTGTGCCAAACGAAGGGCATAATAAGCAGCTACCAAATCTGTCTGAAGAACGGCTTCCGTTTCTTCACGGTCTACTTGTGCGAAATCCACCATACGATTCCCTATTTTAGTGGCAAAGACTCGCTTTCCACCAGTAAAAACAGGCCAAGTGATATTGGCATCAATAGTAGTCAAGTTACGTTGAAGCAATGGAAAGGTCAGTGTATGTGTTCCAATATTGTCTAAAATAGAAGAAATAAACCGGTCGTCAGGCAAAATGGAATGAACAAAATCTTTCGCCGGATCCGTAAATTGTTTTAATGGTTCTTTCACCTCTATGTTGTTAGACAAATGTACATAAGCTCCGGTTGCATTAAGAGATGGATACCAAAAAGAATTCATCTTTTGGCGTTCACTGCGTGCTATGCCCACCGCCTTATCAGCCATCTGCAATGTCCGATTCCCCTTATTCATCAAGGAAACGGACTGTTCCAAAGTTAAAGACACCTCCCCACTCTGCGCCCACAGTCCAACAGGAAGGAATAAAAGACATAAAAATAGTTTGTAATAATACATATAGGCTTTTGTTTCTGTTATGATGTAGTAAACAGAAAACAAAAGAGAATGTTTAAAAGAAAAGAAAAGTAAGAAGCCTACTATTTATTGAACAATTCAAAAGTAAACTTGAACCCGAAAGTATCGAAACGTCCGTTAATAGTACTCACAAACGCACCTACATCAAAGATATGTGTACCTATCCCATACCCCAACTCTATATAGGGATTTAAATGAGGCATGAACAAGACACCTGCATACAACCGCTCCTGTTGAATCATCCCCAACCAGCGATTCAATGGCTTCAATAGAATGAACGGTGATTCGTAAGTAAGATTGCCACGCCAATACTGACGGGAAGAGTTGTACCAACGTCCATCCAACAATTGAAAAGTTCCTCCGATTTCATCATTCCAACCTTCCGGCAAATTATGACGGGAGAAGTTGGCGAAATCCACAAAATACACATCATTCTGTTCTGTAAACATACCACCGCCTATACGGTAACCTAAACTACGGATACCTCCTAATTTTAAATTTTGCTGAACATCAACTTCCCAACGTTCATGCGAACCGGTACTACCTAACACCCCTTTGATACCACGTTCATAATCTAATGTAAACGTAGGCATTTTCGAACCTACATTCATCTTACGATGTCCATTCATATAATAATACATTCCGGGAGTCCACTCAATACGTACACGGGGTGCAAAGGTATTATACTCCGAGCGAATACCTTTTAGTGCCAACCAATCCTCTTCAGGCAAAGGCTTCTCTACCTCCAATCTTTTCTTATTTGCCAAATAACGCCAATGGATAGAGACACCCGCCTTGATATATACAAACCATTCACCACTTCAATATTATGGAACAAATTCAAATACACATCTTTAAAATAATCCAGTTCCACTTTATCAAAATTGAATGTACTATCAGGCAATTGTTTTAATTGGTCCAATACCACGCTACTATAAATACGGTTACCATTACCCACATTGATTTCAAATCCCGCCTGTTTCTCGGGCCAATACTGAAACTCGGTGTCTGCCTTTACATAAAGCTCTTTACGCGTGAAGTTATAACCAATCTGCGGTACAATCCTTAACAAACGCCCTGTATGCTGGAAGTAACGGTTATATTTAAACTTCTGCTTATAAGAGAAGCCCCGGCTATGACTGTAACTGAACAGCACCGGATTGATAAGCGGAGAGCAACGAACACTGCCAATACCAGCCAAGTTAACATTGTAGCTACTGATAAGAGCATCACCCAATTGCCCCCAAAACTCGATACTTTTACTCTTTTTTCTTTTTAGGTGTATGCAATATCGTATCACGACGCATAGCAAATTTTTTATATAAGCTATCTTCATCTACAGACAAAGGCAAAGGGCGAAGTTCCTTGAACTTATCTTTGTCCGTTATCAACTGAGCCGAGTCACAAGTCAACTGATAAGACTCCGTTAAATCATGATGATGCTTTTTACTCGACTTACGTCTGGCTTCTCCCTGATTATAATAATGTATCTCATGGTATTTCATCCAGGCATTGCAATTCATCTCCAGATGATTTCCTAAAAAATTTAAATATCAAATTCAAATCAAAACGCACAGGCAGAAATTCTTCATCACCTTCCTCCCCCATTATAATATTTACCTTAAAATTTATCACATCATATACTCCTTCAATATAAAGTTGGCGGATAGTCCATACCTGATCGCTTACCCACATATATCCACTGACCAACTGAGTTCCTTTAAATTTAGGAATAATAAGTATTTTATATTTCTGGCAATCATTAGGACCGGCTACCGAATCGAGTAAATAAGTATAATACCGACTAGCCTTCTTATCAAGAGGTGACAAAAGTTTATCCGACATCAAAGATGAAGAATAGATATTCATATTCAAATACTCCGCTATATCGGCAATCTGTCCCCGGTCACGAGGGAAAGTGGAAGACACGGCTTTTATCTTACGATCATAGATATCAGGAGCCGTATAATGCATCTCACTCACAGACTCTATCATATAATCGTTCACATTCTTCTCAAACCGAAACATAGAAGGCACATAGCGAATAAGATGATTCCTCTTATGGACCTTGAGTTTTCCTTTTTAAATACAAATCGGCTTTATATTCATCAATGATGCGTGAATAGAAAGGAGAAAACTGAAATATATTCTGAAGTATAGAATCGGCAACCACAGGTTTATCGGGTATACGCTTCTTTGACCTTTTGGCAGACATACCCAAAGGAAGAAGCAAACATAATATCAGTATCCCAATAATCCGTATATATTTCATTAAGTCTTGTTTTCTTTATCCGAATAGCAAATATACAATAAAAATATTACGACCTTAAGAAAAACAAAAAACTTTAGCTACTTTTGCATCTGAACTATTAACCCTTAAAGACCATGAAACATTATTCTATTTTAGTCCACTTATTACTGTGGGCTGTTTCCACCTCATTATCAGCACAAAATCTCTTCCCCACTCCGGCAAACTACCAAAGGAATAAGGGTGAATTTATTATTACGAAGGCTACTAAAACTTACGGAAATCAAACGTATGCCGACAAAATAGCCTCACAAACCTCTTCTAATTTAACACAATCTAATGAAAATGCTGTAGCAAACGTTATCGCTTTTTTCATAGAACCACAACTGAAACTGGCAGAAGAAGGATATACCCTGCAAGTGAAAACAGATAGCATTATACTGAAAGCCGCTACCGAAGCCGGGCTTTTTCACGCCAAAGAATCCTTATTACAATTGTCGCGTTTCGGAAATGGAAAGGTAAAGTGTTGCACTATCAATGATGCCCCCCGTTATCAGTGGCGTGGTTTCATGCTGGATGAAAGCCGTCACTTCTTCGGCAAAGAAAAAGTGAAGCAATATCTGGACATCATGGCTTCGCTCCGTCTGAATGTATTCCACTGGCATCTGACCGATGAACCGGGATGGAGAATCGAAATAAAAAAATATCCCAAACTGACTCAGATAGGTGCCGTCGGTAATTATCATGACCCGAAAGCACCTGCCACATTCTATACCCAGGAAGATATAAAAGAAATAGTAGCTTATGCCGCTGAACGACAAATTATGGTAGTTCCTGAATTTGACATGCCCGGCCATGCCACTGCTGTATGCCGCGCTTATCCTGAATATTCGGGAGGCGGTGAAGGCCGTTGGCAACATTTCACTTTCCACCCTTGCCGGGAAGGAACTTACCGGTTTATCAGTGACGTACTGGATGAAATCGTGAGCCTGTTTCCTTCTCCTTATATACATATAGGTGGTGATGAGGTACACTACGGCAATCAAAGTTGGTTTACCGATCCTGAAATTCAGAACTTTATTAAAGAAAAAAAATTAGTAGACGAGAAAGGACTGGAACATTACTTCCTCCGCCGCGCTGCAGACATCGTAGCTTCAAAAGGAAAAACCATGATTGGTTGGGATGAAATAATTGATGCCGGTATCTCACCCCGCAAAGCGGTAGTAATGTGGTGGAGGCACGACCGCCAACACCAGCTGGTAAAAAGCCTTGGAAAATGGTTATCGGGTCATATTGACGCCACGTCGTCCCATGTATGCTGATTTCACCCAGTTCGGTGCCCACAAAGTGGGACGCCAATGGGCAGGATATAACACCATAGAAAACTTATATAACTTCCCCGAGCCGATATCCCATTTGATGAAAGGATATGAAAACCAAGTCATGGGTATGCAAATGTCTTTATGGACAGAAAGAGTAGCCGACTTCAAACGATTGGATTTTATGGTCTTCCCACGCCTGATAGCTTTGGCAGAAGCAGCTTGGACACCTGAAAAAGCAAAAGAATGCAGCATGTTTATGCAGCGTCTGCCCTACTTCCTGAAATACCTGGATAGTATGGATATCTATTACTTCAATCCCCTAAACCCGACTGAACGTGAAGAGCCCGGGGCTCCCGAAAAAGAGGATGTACTACAAAACGGATAACCGGCTTTCATCATAACTTCTATCATTTTGCATATAAAAGTGTGTCAAAACGCTGATAATACTGTCATTCTGAACTTTGCGAAGAATCTGCAAACATAAAGTAGATGTAAACAGCTCCTTCACTTTGTTCAGAATGACAAAATGATGCACCATTTTAGTTTTGGCACATTTCCCATAACATTCAGCAGACAGCATTCGGAAAAATGAAGTACACATAAGTTCACTCCCTACTGCAAAACAAATCTCTTAAGTAAACTGAAAATTGATAATCAATATAGCAAATATTTAATCAAAAGCAGTAATTTTGCACCGCAACAACCAGTAAAAGAAAGACAACATGTCAAAAATGAGATTTTTTGCTCTTCAAGAACTTGCCAACCGACGCCCTGTCAAGGTTGACTATCCTTCTGAGAAGTTATCTGATTACTACGGCGACCACGTTTTCGACCGTAAGAAAATGCAGGAATATCTGCCCAGTGAGGCATATAAAGCAGTTATAAACGCGATTGAAAAAGGAACTCCCATCAACCGGGAAATGGCTGATATGATAGCCAACGGTATGAAAAACTGGGCAAAAACCTTCAACGTTACTCACTACACCCATTGGTTCCAACCCCTGACGGACGGAACAGCCGAAAAGCACGACGGCTTTATCGAATTCGGTGATGACGGCGATGTAATAGAACGCTTCTCCGGCAAACTGCTCATCCAGCAAGAACCTGACGCCTCATCTTTCCCTAATGGCGGAATCCGCAATACTTTCGAAGCTCGCGGCTATACGGCATGGGACGTTTCTTCTCCTGCTTTTTTATTGTAGACAGCACATTGTGTATCCCCACTATTTTCATATCCTATACAGGCGAAGCACTTGACTATAAAACACCTTTGCTGAAAGCACTCGGTGCAGTGGACAAAGCAGCAACCGAAGTTTGCAAGATGTTTGACCCGAATGTAAAACGCGTGTATGCAAATCTGGGTTGGGAACAAGAATATTTTCTGGTAGACACCGTACTTTATAACGCACGCCCCGACTTGTGTCTCACCGGCCGCACCCTGATGGGACATTCTTCTGCCAAAGACCAACAGTTGGATGACCACTATTTCGGCTCCATACCTTCCCGTGTCACCAATTTCATGAAAGAATTGGAATTGAATGTCACCGTTTGGGTATCCCGGCCAAAACACGTCACAATGAAGTTGCCCCCAATCAGTTCGAACTGGCCCCGATTTTTGAGGATGTCAATTTGGCAAACGACCATAATCAATTGGTTATGGATTTAATGAAACGCATCGCCGCCAAACATAATTTCACTGTACTACTTCACGAAAAACCATTTAAAGGAGTTAACGGTTCGGGTAAACATAACAATTGGTCACTCTGCACCGATACCGGCATCAATTTATTCTCTCCGGCAAAAACTGCCGAAGGAAATATGTTGTTTCTCACCTTTATCGTTAATGTGCTGATGATGGTATACAAAAACCAGGACTTGCTCCGCGCTTCCATTGTAAGTGCCGGTAACAGCCACCGTTTAGGAGCCAATGAAGCTCCCCCTGCCATCCTGTCCATTTTCTTGGGACGCCATTTATCCCACATGTTGGACGAAGTAGTGGCACGCCTGAGCGATGCCAAACTTACTCCCGATGAAAAGAAGGCATTACAGTTAGGTATCAGTCGTATCCCTGCCATCTTGCAAGACAATACCGACCGCAACCGTACCTCCCCTTTGCTTTCACCGGAAACCGCTTCGAATTCCGTGCTGCAGGCTCTTCTGCCAACTGTGCTGCCTCCATGATTGTCATCAATGCAGCCATGGCTCACCAACTGAACGAATTCAAGGCACAAATAGACCGACTAGTGTCTGATGGAATGGAACAGGAAGAAGCATTATATAAAGTATTGAAAGAAACTATTATTGCTTCTCAAAACATCCGCTTTGAAGGCGATGGTTATTCAGATGAATGGAAAGATGAAGCAGCCCGTCGCGGACTGACCAACATTTGCCATGTGCCCGAAGCCATCATGAAATTCAACGACCCGCAATCACGTTCGGTATTGATTGGCGAAAAAATATTCAACGAAAATGAATTAAATTGCCGTATCGAAGTAGAACTCGAAAAATTTACCAAGAAAGTACAGATTGAGAGTCGTGTATTAGGCGACCTTGCCATTAACCATATCGTCCCCACAGCAGTAATATATCAAAACAGATTATTAGAAAACCTACGTGGACTGAAAGAGATATTCTCTACCGAAGAATACGAAGAAATGACAGCCGACCGCAAAGATTTGGTACGTGAAATCCAACGCCGCATCCTCTCTATTAAAAAAGCCGTACATGATATGACCGAAGCCCGCAAGGTAGCCAATCACCTCGGCAGTCAGGTTGAAAAGGCATTCAGCTATGAAGAAAAAGTCCGTCCCTACCTTGAAGAAATTCGGGAACACATTGACAGTTTGGAACTCGAAATCGATGACGAAATCTGGCCATTGCCTAAATATCGCGAATTATTATTCACGAAATAAAGTAAAAGGGAGAGCAATCTCCCTTTTTCCGTTATTTTTCTAAGTTAAATTTCTTCTTTCATTATTTTCTTTCTATATTTGTGCTCTATAACACGGTTTTATAGCACACCTATGGTAAAAAAAAGAATTATCAGAAACAGAGATTGCCGAAAGTATACCTGATTTGTGGCAACCTTTAACTCAAGAACAAAGAGAGTTCTTGGCTCAGAATTTTACAATACAAAAATATAAAAAGAATGAAACCATTTATTGTGAGGGAGAAACTCCCATGCACTTGATGTGCCTCCTAAGTGGTAAGGTAAAAATTTACAAAGAAGGTGTAGGCGGACGTAGCCAGATTATACGGGTTTTAAAAACAAAAGAATATTTTGCTTACCGCGCTTATTTTGCCGAGGGCAATTTTGTTACGGCAGCATCTGCGTTCGAACCGTGTACTATCTGCCTAATCCCCATGCCGGCCATCATGAAATTAGTGAAAGCAAATGCTGAATTAGCATTGTTTTTTATCCGCCAGCTCTCAATTGATTTGGGCATCTCAGACGAAAGGACAGTCAACTTAACCCAGAAACATATCCGTGGCCGTTTGGCCGAATCGCTTCTTTTCTTGAAAGAAACCTATGGATTGGAAGAGGATGAATCTACATTGAGTATTTATCTTTCACGCGAAGACTTAGCTAATTTATCTAATATGACAACATCGAATGCTATTCGCACACTTTCCAACTTCGCTACTGAAAAATTAATCACAATCGACGGTAGAAAGATAAAAATCATAGATGAGGAAAAGTTGAAAAAGATTAGTAAGATAGGATAAAATTTCCTGCTTCCTTCTTTTTATTTAATATCATTGCACTCTCATCACTGTAAGGGGGATGTGGCAATTATCCACTACCTTCTGATTTAGGGTCCCCCTCCTACAGAAACAATCGCTTTCACACAGAATCTCTACAGACAGAAGCTTTCAATTCCCATTATGTGTGAAAGGAACCACACCTTTACCGGCTTGCCGACATAATGTCATCTTTCGGGTCAGCTGACACTATACCCTCCGATTTCCAAGCTCTGCATACGTTTTGAACTCTCTAAGTCGTTTCATTAACCGGACTAAACGTTTTCCTCCTTTGGGTTATGCCTGTCTGTCAGTCGAACTACTACAGTCTTCCACCGTGGACTGTATAGTCTGTTGCCGTAGACTGTACAGTCCATTGTAGCAGACTGTACAGTCCGCTGTCGGAGACTGTAATAATCTTCCGTTTAAAAGACCTTGGCCGACTCTAAGAAACGGCTTACTCTTCCCTTGGTTTACGATACGCTATAAGGAAATAAAACAGTGATTTAAATCCCCAAGAAAACAATGCGGCTCCATCTTTCCCCAATAGGACCGGACCGTCACGGAAAGCACTACGACCTTTTAAAAGCCGCAAAACCTTAGGGCACTACTCTGAAAATACACAGAGCTTTCATTGCCATACTGCAACCGGAACTTTCAGAGTATCCTCATATTAACTTCCCGATGTTTGTGAAACTCCCCCCTCCCTTCTGCACAAAATAATAATCTCTTCCACCAAAAAACAATTTTCTTTTTCGGCTGTTCTTATCATAAAACCAAAACCAAAAACTATGAGCAAAAGGTAAATTATGGGGAATAATCCTCTTTATATTAATAGTACTGGGATTCGGCATCTGGCTGTACACTAGTTCTAATGTAAAAAAGATGTAGACAAGGAAGGCATAGAAATATTAGATGATATGACTATCCCTGCCGTAAACTAAATAATAAACACTAACTTAAACTTTTTTCATTATGGCTAAAGAAACAGTAAATATCCTAAAGGATAAAATTGACATCGTAGAGTTATTGGCTCAACTAAATGCAGCCTTGTCTGAAGAATGGTTGGCTTTCTATCAGTATTGGGTAGGTTCTTTTTGTAGTAGAAGGTGCCATGCGCGGCGACGTACAACGCGAATTCCAAGAACATGCTGCCGAAGAATATAACCATGCAAAACTATTAGCCGACCGCATTATCGAGCTGGAAGGTGTGCCCGTGCTCGACCCGAAACAATGGTTCGACCTTGCACGTTGCAAGTACGACGCTCCCGTAGATTTCGGTTCGGAAGTCTTATTGAAACAGAATGTCGAATCAGAGCGTTGCGCTATCTACCGCTATCAGCAAATTGCCGAATTCACCAACGGAATTGATTTCACTACCTGTGACATTGCCAAACATATCATGGCTGAAGAAGAAGACCACGAACAAGATTTGCAGGATTATTTGAATGATATTGCCCGTATGAAAGCATATATCTTAAAAAAATAGCCACATCTGCCAATGTGCTTCCCATAGATACAGGAAGAGAAGAAAGGGATGTGTCAAAACTAAAATAGTCTATCAATCGTAAACTGTAGGAGTAGGGTTTGCCTGCCCGAACCGGCAGTCATGCCCTTGGGAGTAATATACAAACAAGCTGTTTTTCGGACGAGCGAATCGCGCCCCTACCAACAAAATGACAGCATTATCAACGTTTAGACACAACCCCTTCATTGTATCATTTCATCACCTTTATAAAGCTTGACGAATACGAATCAACTTAGTCAACAATCCTTCCAGCAAATCAAGCTTTAACATATTAGCTCCATCGCTTTTTGCAACGGTGGGGTCTTCATGTGTTTCCATAAACAGACCATCTACCCCCACTGCTACTCCCCGCTTTGGCAATCGTCTCTATCAATTGAGGCATACCACCGGTCACTCCACTGGTTTGATTGGGTTGCTGCAACGAATGAGTCACATCAAGAATCACAGGATGTCCGAAAGACTTCATCTCAGGGATACCACGATAATCCACCAACAAGTCCTGATAACCAAATGTAGTACCACGTTCGGTCAGCATCACTTGGTCATTACCGGCTTCCACCACTTTATCGGCTGCAAAGCGCATGGCACCGGGAGAGAGGAACTGTCCCTTCTTTATATTAACAATCTTTCCGGTCTGTGCTGCTGCAACCAATAAATCGGTCTGACGACAAAGGAATGCCGGAATCTGAAGTACATCCACATATTCGGCTGCCATTGCCGCTTCTTCGGCAGAATGAATATCGGTCACTACAGGAACATCAAAGGTCCGGCTCACTTTCTGTAAAACTTTCAACGCTTTTTCGTCACCGATGCCTGTAAAAGAATCCAGACGTGAACGGTTCGCCTTACGATACGAACCTTTAAAAACGTATGGAATGTTAAGTTTATCAGTCAGCTTCACTACATGCTCAGCTATACGGAGAGCCATTTCCTCACCTTCTATCACACATGGACCGGCCAACAGAAAGAAATTGTCACTCTTCTTTAAATCTGAAATTGTTATCATATTTATTTCTATACTTTGAGAAATTATTCATCTTACATCATTGCCCTATCAATTAGGAATGATCAATGTAATAGCTTCCGGCATAATAGACACTTCCAAGGGAAAATGCCTGTCCAAAATTCGTCCATCCAGACTAACGGAAGCATTCTGCGCACGCAGAATCTTAACTTTACGCGTACGATATGGTTTCACCATTTTATGATTCAGAATTCGTCCCTTCAGTAGCATTCGTAGCCCTGAAAGCAACTGCAACAATTCGGGACGGTATATAACAGATACATCAAGCCAGCCATTATAAGGAACCGCACTCGGAGTAAGACCATAACCACGGGCACTACCTACACAAACAGTCATAATACGACCACGGATATGTTCATCATTGACACGCAAATGCATACGATAAAGCTTACGCTCAAACAACAATAAAAACATGGAAGCAGCAAATGAAAGTTCGCGAATTCCCCCAAAAGCGACGAGTTCCATCTGAGATTTGCACTATGCGGGCCCCCAGCCCAATGTAAATGGCATTAATGAAATAACGATTAGTATGCTGTTCACCATCAAAAAAGTTACAACACCCCACATCAATCTTTCTCAGACGACGATTGATAACCCAGTCCACCGCCTGCTTATAATTATCTTCATCCAATCCCCAATATTTGGCAAAATCATTGCCTATGCCATTGGGAATAATCCCCAAAGCAATATTCTCCTTGTCTTCGGCTGAAGAACTCATAATACCATTGACAGCGTCATTGATAGCACCGTCTCCACCCACCACTACAATGGTTCGATAACCGTTATTGGCCAATGTCCGCGCCAACCGCTCCACAGAGCCGAACCCCTCCGACTGAACATAATCAAATACGACTTTACGGCTTTCCATATAGTCTCGTATCTCATTCCATCTCTTTTGAGTCTTCCGGCTACCGGCTTTCGGATTATATATGATTCCCCACCTGCTTGGTTCTACGGCCATAATATCTAACTTTTAGTATCCAACAAATTCATTATCTTCTCAACTTTCTCTTCCGTGGACATCCGGGCATCCAACCAATGAATGGTAAATCCCCTACGTTCCATTCCACGAAACCATGTCATCTGCCTCTTGGCAAACTGATGAATGGCGGTTTCTAGCTGACGGAACATATCATCGAAAGAGAGCACTCCGGTGGCATATAAAGTCAGGTACTTATATTCCAAACCGTAGTATATCAAGTCTTCGGAAGCAATCCCTCCTTCCAACAAGGCTTTTACCTCGTCCACCATTCCCTCGTCAAGGCGTTGCTTCAGCCGACGGGTAATCTTCTGCCGACGTAATTCTCTATCAATATCCACTCCTATTATCAAGCTATTCAACACAGGGAACTCCCTGTACTCAGGCGGTTGCTGCTTGTAATATTCTTCAATTTCAATAGCACGGATAGCCCGCTTCACAGTATCCACATCAGTAGAATTATGCAATTTCTTGTAGGTTGACAGCATTTGCGTCAGCTCTTCCAAAGACTTATCAGCCAATGAAGTACGTAATTGGGGATTTTCAGGAACCGGCAGCAACCTATACCCTTTCAGCACAGACTCCAGATACATACCCGTGCCACCACATAAAACCGGTAATTTACCTTTTTTGTTTAACTTTATTATATGCCGCAAGAAAATCTCGCTGATATTCGAATACATTATATTTATATCCGGGCTCGACAATATCAATCAGATGATAAGGCACTTGATGACCGTTTACGACATAATCAGCCAAGTCTTTCCCTGTTCCGAGATCCATCCGGCGATATATCTGTCGGCTATCTCCGCTAATAATTTCAGTGTCGAGCTTGTATGCTAATGCAACCGCCAATGGGGTTTTTCCCGAGGCAGTAGGGCCCAATATCGTTATCAAATCATAATTTACCATCTAAAAAATAGTTCTGCCACTGTTTCTCTTAATCCAAAACAGCTTTTCGGTTAATAATTGCACAAAGATAACGAATTTGTGTAATCTACAACCAAGAAAAGGAATAAAAGTCACAGAATTACTTGTCAGATACAGCTTGTTGCAGAGTTTTCCACGTTTTCATACTTAATATCTTCACAAACCGGATATTATTACTTCCCTCCTTTGCCCAATTACATATTTGAATGGAGCGTTTCTCAGAATCGGGATGCGTACTCACCCACTCGGTCAATGAAGGCAACTCCTCCTCTTTAGATAGCCTGAACAAAAAATTCACCAAAAGGTTCCGGATTTATTCCTGATTGTAAAAGATAAAAACGGCTGTCTTATCGGCCTCACTTTCCAATGTACGGTCATAGGCAGTAGAAGAAAGAAGCTTGGCAGTACTTCTCAACACTTCTCCGCTTTGTCCCCCCCGATGCCATACCCACTAAAGCCGAAAGTCCTACTTCCTTCACTAACTTCTTCATGATATGACCTTTCTGCATATGAGCTATCTCATGAGCCATCACCCCACATAATTCTTCTTGATTTTCGCATTTAGCAATAAGCGAAGTAAAAACAACAAGATGATTATCAGGAAATGCAAAAGCATTTACTTCATTACTTTGTACAACGTGCAATTTTATTTTATCACGTTCTATATCATTGGCCTCACACAAATGTGACAACAACGAATCCAATGGAGCAAGAACTGTGTCCGACTCCAGAAAAACAGCAGATCCGGAGTACAAATCCCAATACATATCTCCCAGTTTCTCCTCGATAACTGTCTCACGCAAATCAAAAACCGAAAGCCAGTCTACACGCGAAAAAGAGAATAACACAATTAAAAACAACATTGCCGATACAATCGACTGCAAAAATATTTTCTTTATCATGGCTTACAAATCAAATCTGTCAAACCTCCGTAAACATACCACTCTATCTGTTTGCCCTTTCTCACTTGTACGGCAGAAACCACCGTAGCGACCAAATCTACAACATTAAAAAGTACAACGGTAAACAGGTAAGCGAAATAAAAAGAAGTAAGTTCCACATCTCCAAAAAGCAAACCGACCGTCCACCAAAACAACACACTATTAGTACAGAATAAAGGAAGCTGAGATACCAATGCCTGTGTGCAATGCCAGCGCACAAAATACGTCCGATGCCTATTGGCTAAATAAAAAACAGCTGTTGCCAGCAAGTTTATAATAGGAAAAGGTAATCCGGCCATCACAGCCAATAATGACATTAGATAACTGTTTGAGGCAGCCTCCAATTCATGTTCTGCGGGTTTATAGTATATCATAAGCCTTTATAAATATTCCAACACCAATTAATTAATACAAGAAAAAGGAAAATAATGAAGATGCGTTTTCGGATAAAAATCCGTCCAACCCATAAATAAAAACGAAAAAAAGAATCTTTTCCCTTAATGATATCCAATAAAATCCACCCAGGAACCAGCAACATCAATACTGCCAGTAAGACACCATTCGGGTTAAGTAGTAATGATTCCTTCCAATGCCCTTGACAGAGTGCTATGAGAGCCCGTGTAGAACCACACGCAGGACAAGGAATATGGAAAAACTGCTTAAATAAGCATCCTCTCTCCACACTCCTTCTTCTGCATGCATGGACGAAGCAGCAAGCCATACATACCCGGCAGCACAAGCAACAACCGAAAGCATGTACAGACCCTTTTTCGTCATTAAAGTACCATTTGAAGTTTTTTTGCATATTTTTGTCGCGGGCAGCTCCCATGATAAGGAACCAGTCTACAATAGTCCAAATACCAAAACCACCGCAAGTAATTAACTTAGCAATTCCCAATCCTGTATCTCCGATAAAGAAGCGGTCAATACCCAACGAACCGGCAAACAGAGAGATAATCAAGCAGATGGTGGGATCTTTAAACTGCATAACCTGCAACATTGACCATTTTGAATCGTCAGCAGCAAGCAACATGTCTCTGATTGCTGCTACTTGATAATCGGGAAAGAACTTTCCGTTTGCCATTATAAAGGCATCTACTTTTTGTGCATCCATAACTTCTATTTGTTTAATAATATTCATCGAATAGCACAAAGATATAATTATATTTAATATATGCCACATCTTTTCACAATAAATTGCAGATGAGACATAAAAAAGCCGTCCAAATTACTTTGGACGGCTTTTATTATATGGATTATAAACTGATTAGCAGTTTACAGAAGCCATGTGAGCGATCAAATCCAACACTTTGTTAGAGTAACCGATTTCGTTGTCATACCAAGAAACCACTTTAACGAAAGTATCAGTCAAAGCGATACCGGCCTTAGCATCGAAGATAGAAGTACGAGTATCACCCAAGAAGTCAGAAGAAACAACTGCATCTTCAGTGTAACCCAATACGCCTGCCAATTCGCCTTCAGAAGCTTCTTTCATAGCTGCACAGATTTCAGCGTATGTAGCCGGTTTAGCCAAGTTAACTGTCAAGTCAACTACAGAAACGTCCAAAGTCGGAACACGCATTGACATACCAGTCAATTTACCGTTCAATTCAGGAATAACTTTACCTACAGCCTTAGCAGCACCGGTAGATGAAGGGATAATGTTGCCAGAAGCAGCGCGACCACCTCTCCAGTCTTTCATAGAAGGACCGTCAACTGTTTTCTGAGTAGCTGTTGTAGAGTGAACAGTAGTCATCAAACCGTCAGTGATACCCCATTTGTCATTCAATACTTTAGCGATAGGAGCCAAACAGTTAGTAGTACAAGAAGCATTAGAAACGAACTGAGTACCCTTTACGTAAGTTTTGTCGTTTACACCGCAAACGAACATCGGAGTGTCGTCCTTAGAAGGAGCAGACATAACTACATATTTAGCACCAGCTTCGATATGAGCCTGAGCTTTTCTTTAGTCAAGAACAAACCAGTAGACTCAACTACATATTCAGCCTCGATTTCGTTCCACTTCAAATCAGCCGGATTACGTTCTGCAGTTACGCGGATTGCCTTGCCGTTCACAATCAACTTGCTGTTTTCTACGTCAGCTTCGATAGTACCGTCAAATTGTCCGTGCATAGTGTCATACTTCAACATATATGCTAAGTAATCAACCGGGCAAAGGTCATTGATACCTACGATCTGAATATCGTTTCTTTTCTGAGCAGCACGGAATACGAAACGGCCGATACGACCGAATCCGTTAATACCTACTTTAATCATTTTGTTTAAATTTTAAAGGTTTTATAATATAGCTTTTAAACACTCTACGTTGGAATGTTGTTAAACGTTTAATATTTATTTCCTAAACGCGGTGCAAAAATAAGAATTTGTTTTTATATTCGCACATAAATTCATATTAAAATAAAAAAATGGGAAAAAGTAGCTTTTTGCAAGATTTTAAAGCATTCGCAATGCGCGGAAACGTCATTGACATGGCAGTCGGTGTCATCATCGGTGGTGCCTTCGGTAAAATAGTATCTTCCATTGTAGCCGATGTTATCATGCCTCCCATCGGATTACTGGTCGGAGGCGTAAACTTTACAGATTTGAAACTACAATTAAAGCCTGCCGAAGTGGTTGATGGTGTAGAGAAAGCCGCTGTAACCCTCAATTATGGTAATTTCCTCCAAGCCACGTTTGATTTCATCATCATCGCTTTCTCTATATTTTTATTTATCAGATTACTTGCCCGCCTGAACCGCAAGAAAGAAGAAGTTCCGGCTTCTCCTGCAGCACCTCCTGCCCCAAGTAAAGAAGAAGTGCTGTTAACCGAAATCCGCGATTTACTGAAAGAACAGGCAGACAAGAAATAACAGGAAGATTTTAGAATAGAAAAGGAAGGGGATTTTTACACATTCGTATGTGTGGGTCTATTTTATATATGTGTAGCTTCACGCTTACGAACGTGTAAGACGATGTTTTTCATGTCATTGTTACCAGTTCGGCAACTGCAATTGCCTGATTAGCCAATCCCGTTTTTGCTTTATTGTAAAGGCAAGATGAAGCTACAGCATATCAAAGCATGAAGTTTTTTACGCTCATCTACAAAAATGCCTCTACGGTATGACGGTTTTATAGTTTTTCTGAGTATCTTTGCGGCACGAAAACATTTACATATCATAATAATATGCAAGAAAAAATCATTATTCTCGATTTCGGCTCACAGACCACACAGCTCATCGGCCGTCGTGTCCGCGAACTGAATATGTATTGCGAGATTGTGCCCTACAACAAGTTTCCTCATGATGATCCCTCGGTTATCGGTGTCATCCTGTCAGGAAGCCCTTTCTCTGTTTACGATGAAAGCGCATTTAAAGTTGACTTAAGCAATATTCGTGGAAAATATCCCATTTTGGGTATCTGCTATGGCGCACAGTTTATGGCATACAGTAATGGCGGAAAAGTAGAACCGGCCGGTACACGTGAATACGGACGTGCCCATCTCTCTACCTTCGAACATGAGAACCCCTTATTGAAAGGTATCCGCGAACAGTCTCAGGTATGGATGAGCCACGGAGATACTATCACAGCTATCCCCGAAAACTTTAAAATCATCGCTTCAACAGATAAAGTCGCTATCGCTGCTTATCAAGTAAAAGGAGAAAAAGTATGGGGCGTACAGTTCCATCCGGAAGTATTCCACAGTGAAGACGGTACCCGGTTATTGAAAAACTTCGTAGTAGATATCTGCGGTGGCAAGCAAGACTGGAGTGCAAGTTCATTTGTTGACACCACTGTGGCAGCTCTGAAAGAGCAAGTGGGTAACGACCGCGTTATTCTTGGCTTAAGCGGAGGTGTAGATTCATCTGTTGCAGCTGTATTATTGCACCGTGCCATTGGCAAGAACCTGACTTGTATCTTTGTTGACCACGGCTTATTACGCAAGAATGAGTTTAAAAACGTAATGCACGACTACGAATGTTTGGGATTGAACGTAATTGGTGTAGATGCCAGCGACAAGTTCTTTAAAGACTTGGAAGGCGTGACTGACCCTGAACAAAAGCGTAAAATTATTGGCCGTGACTTTGTAGAAGTATTCAATGCCGAAGCACATAAAATAACCGACGCCAAATGGTTGGCACAAGGCACTATCTACCCTGACCGCATTGAAAGTCTGAACATCACGGGAAAGACAATCAAAAGCCATCACAACGTAGGTGGTCTGCCCGAAGAAATGCACCTTAGTTTATGCGAACCTTTACAATGGCTTTTTAAAGATGAAGTACGCCGTGTAGGTCGTGAATTAGGCATACCCGAACATCTGATTACCCGTCATCCGTTCCCCGGCCCGGGTCTAGCTGTACGTATCTTAGGCGATATTACCCGTGAAAAGGTACGCATCCTGCAAGATGCAGACGACATCTTTATCCAAGGTTTGCGCGACTGGATGGTAAAAGATGCCACGGGCAATGATATTGCTCTTTACCACCAAGTGTGGCAGGCAGGCGCCATCCTGTTACCTGTACAAAGCGTAGGGGTAATGGGCGATGAACGTACTTACGAACGTGCTGTGGCTCTGCGTGCCGTAACCAGTACCGATGCCATGACTGCCGACTGGGCTCATCTTCCTTACGAATTTATGGCTAAGGTTTCAAATGATATCATTAATAAGGTAAAAGGCGTAAACCGCGTTTGCTATGATATCTCATCCAAACCACCCGCCACAATTGAATGGGAATAACCTAAATATACTCACTGTAGGGAGGAAACTTCCTGTTCCTTCCTACAGCGAATGATTAAAATCTCTCAATAAACTATGGCAGATAATTATATAGAAAGACAGTTCGAACAATATCAAGCTAAAAAGGCCGCTTGGCAAAAAGCCTCTCAAACATACTTCCAAGAAGACAAATTCCAAAAGAGTTTTTATAACCGGAGGAGCCAACGGCATTGGCAAAGCCATTGTAAAAGCATTTCGACAGAAAAATTATCCGGTAGCATTCTGCGATAAAGATGAAACTTCAGGACTGCAAACTGCCAAAGAAACAGGAGCTGCATTCTATCTTGTAGACATACAGAATAAAGAAGCCCTGGAAAATTGTATGCTAAAAATCATCAAAAGATGGGGAGATATAGATATCTTAATCAATAATGCAGGAGTGAGTCTCTTTTCTGACCTCACCGAAACAAGTGTAGAAGACTTTGACCAAATCTTATCCATCAATCTCCGACCGGTGTTTATAACCTCAAGACTTCTTGCCATCCACCGCAAAGCTCAAGATTCTCCGCAACATTATGGCAGAATCATCAATATCTGTTCCACGCGCCATTTAATGAGTGAACCGGGAAGTGAGGGTTATGCCGCCTCTAAAGGAGGAATTTATTCACTCACCCATGCACTTGCCTTATCGCTTGCCAAGCAACATATAACTGTCAACTCCATCTCACCGGGATGGATACAAACACAAGAATATGAACTTCTCCGCCCCGAAGACCATACACAGCACCCTTCCGGCCGGGTGGGAAAACCGGAAGATATTGCCCGGATGTGCCTGTTTCTTTGCCAGGAAGAAAATGATTTCATCAATGGTGAAAACATAACAATTGATGGTGGAATGACCAAAAAGATGATTTATATAGAATAAATCATCTCTGCCTTTATCTGCATATTTCCTTTTCCATCGCCATTTTTTCCGGCTTCAGCACCTTCTTCCCTATTTAGTACTCGAATGCTTCTTACTTTTGTCTCAAACTTAAAAAAGACAAAATATGAAGATAAACGTACATTCCATGTTATTATTCAGCCTTGCCGCACTACTTTCTTCCTGTGCCACCGAAGGCAATGACAAAAAACAAGACTTTATTGTAAAGACAACACAAGCTGTCCCGGTTTTACATCAAGAAGAGAAAGAATTCTCCTTTATTGCCCAGCCTTTCCGCACTTCCGAATTATCCTTTCGGGTGGGCGGTCCCATTGACCGTTTCGATGTATATGCCGGTAACCGATACAAACAAGGCAGCATCATAGCCGAAATAGACGCGTGATTTCCGCATTCGTAAAGAACGTGCCGAAGCAATCTACCATCAGGCAAAAACAGAGTTTGAACGTATACAAAAGCTATATGATAAAGGAAACATCTCCGCAAGTACTTACGAAAAAGCAAGAGCAGACTATACCACTGCCAAAACAGCTTTCGATACCGCTTCATACGAACTGGAAGATACACGCCTTATCGCCCCATTCAACGGTTATGTAGGTGAGGTATATATAGAGAAATTTCAGGATGTGAAGGCTACGCAACCCGTCATTTCTTTTATTGATATCGACCAACTTAAACTGGAAATTTACGTCACTCAAGACATTGCTTATACAGCGCAAGCCATGGATACAATACAAGTACGATTTGACGCACAACCCGATAAGGTATATAAAGCACAGATAGCGGAAATTTCCAAAGGAACCACCCGCAACAATCTCTCCTATCTGTTAACTGCTTTACTCCCCAATAAAGAAGGAAAATTACTGGCAGGCATGTCCGGCAAAGCAAAATTGAATCATCCTTCGAAAACACCGGATATTACCAATGGAGTAGCCATCCCCCAAACGGCTCTTTGCCATCGTCCTACAGAAGGCGATTATCTGTGGGTAGTGGATGCCAACACCCAACAGGTGAACTTAAGGAAAGTAAAAAAAGGAGATTTGTTACCGGACGGATATGTAACCATTACCGAAGGTCTACGTCCCGATGAAACTGTAGCAACCAGCGGACTCCGCTTCTTGTCGGACGGAATGAAAATAAATGCAGATAACAAATAATATCAAAGAAGCAAACAGTTATGAAATTAGTTAAATACTTCATGCAAAGAAGTCAGTCACCCTCCTGCTATTGGTATTGATATTGGCGGGCGGCCTATTCTCCTACATCAAAATGGGAAAACTGGAAGACGCTCCTTTCACCATCAAACAGGCACTCGTACTGACTCCCTACCCCGGAGCATCTCCCTCCGAAGTACAATCTCAAGTAACCGATATCCTAGAAGAATCCATTCAGTCTTTGAGCGAACTCTATTATCTGAAAACAGAGAATCGCGCCGGGCTCTCCAAAATCACCGTCTATGTGAAAAAAGAAACCCGGGCAGACGAGATGCAACAACTATGGGACAAATTACGCCGCAAGGTAAACGATGTACAAAGTAAGCTTCCTGATGGAGCAGGACCTTCGGTTGTCAATGACGACTTTGGAGATGTATTGGGTGTTTTCTATGGGCTTACCGGAAATGGCCATACCTATCGGGAACTGGAAGACGAGGCTAAAATCATCAAGAATGAGCTTCTGAAAGTAAAAGATGTAGCTAAAGTGGAAATCTACGGAGTACAGACACCCACCATCGATGTATCTGTCAGCCCATCCGTCATGGCGCAAAGCGGAATTACCACTTCAGACATAGTCCGTGCATTCGAAGCACAGAACAAGGTGGTGGATGCCGGAGGAATTGATGCCGGACAGAACCGCCTACGCATCGAGTCAACCGGAAATTTCTATTCATTGGACGACATCAGAAACCTGACTATCGTTTCACGCTCAGGCGAACATTTCCGCCTCGCCGATATAGCACAAATAGAAGAAAGCTATCAAACACCTGCCAGCAACCTGATGCGCATCAATGACCAGCCGGCCATAGGCATTGCCATCTCTACCGTACCTACCGGAAATGTAGTGGATATGGCAAAAGCCGTGAAGGATCGGATTGATAAACTATCCCAATCCATGCCCGAAGGATATGAACTGACCTCCATCTATGACCAAGGATATGAATCAGACGTTGCCAATCAAGGCTTTATCTTGAACCTCATCATTTCCGTTCTAACCGTTATAGCCATTCTGTTATTTTTCATCGGATTCAAGAATGGTACTTTGATTGGCAGCGGACTGATTTTCTCCATCTTTGCCACGCTCATTGTCATGATGGCTTGCGGCATCGCGCTTCAGCGAATGTCACTTGCTGCCATCATTATCGCCATGGGAATGCTGGTGGACAATGCCATCGTCGTTTCAGACTCCGCCTTAATCAATATGGAACGCGGAATGCGGAAGCGTGTCGCCATCATGCGCGCCTGCTCAGCTACAGCTTTGCCCTTATTGGCGGCAACTGTCATCGCTATTCTTACCTTCCTCCCTATCTATTATTCACCACATATCACAGGTGAACTGCTATCTTCACTAGTCGTGGTTATCGGAGTGTCATTGATGTTCAGTTGGGTGTTCGCACTGACGCAGACTCCTTTCTTTATACAAGAATTTGTCCGTCGCCCGCGTCCCGAGGAATTGAAAGCCGCTTTATTCGACGGAAAATATTATAATCGTTTCCGCAACTCCCTGCACTGGGTACTCTGCCATCGATCGGTTACTATCGGTTCACTGGTAGTTATGCTGATACTTTCTGCCTGGAGTTTTAAATTTATACCTAAAGTTTTTGTACCTGCGCTAGACAAACAATACTTTACGGTAGATATGTGGTTACCCGAAGGAACAAACATCAATGAAACAGACCGCATGGCAAGCAACCTGGCAAACTATATCCGCGGACACGAAGAAACTGAAATGGTTTCTACTTACATCGGCCGTACGCCGCCCCGTTACTATCTGTCTAATGTAGCTTTCGGACCTCAGTCCAACTATGCACAGATATTGGTAAAATGCAAGACCTCTCAAGAATCAAGAAAATTACATGCCTTGCTGCAAGACTCCATCCGTCAGAAATACCCCGAACCACTGATAAAAGTAAATAAGTTCGAGCTTAGCCCCTGACGGAAGCGGTTATCGAAGCCCGCTTCTTAGGACCGGACCCCCGCTGTACTGGATTCACTGACAGGAAAAGCAATCGAAATAATGCGTCGCAATCCTAAAGTCGCAGATGCCCGCAACGAATGGGGAAATATGTCCTTGATGATTCGCCCTGTCTACGACCCTGTAAAAGCCGGTGCACTGGGTATCACCAAAGCCCAGATGATGCAATCTGTCAAATCTGTCAGTGATGGAACTCCCATAGGAATTTATCGGGATAACGAAAAGAAAGTACCCGTATTGCTAAAATCAGAAGGAGTCCATATTACGGATGTCCAGTCTTTAGGTGATTTCCCTGTTTGGAACGGAGAGCATTCAGCACCTCTATCGCAAGTGACGGAAAAGATTGAAACCACTTGGGAGTTTCCACAGATACGCACATACAACCGCCAGTTGTCCATGGCAGCCATGTGTGGAGTGAAGCCGGGACACACCATGGCCGAAGTGCATGGAGAAATACGAGAAGAGATAGAAGCAATAGAATTGCCTGAAGGGTATAGTTTCTTTTGGGATGCCCAATACAAAGACCAAGGTGAAGCGATGCAGGCTATTGCCAAATTCTTTCCTCTGGCATTTTTAATGCTGGTAGTGATTCTGGTTGCATTATTCGGCAATTTCCGCCAACCGATCATTATTCTATGCATACTCCCATTGTCTCTTATCGGTGTTGCCGTAGGAATGTTACTCACAGGATTTGATTTCGGCTTCTTCCCCATTGCCGGATGGTTGGGACTACTGGGTATGATTATTAAAAAATGTGATTGTACTGCTGGATGAGATAAATATACAACGTCGAAACGGAGTAGCTCCCACACAGCCGTTGTAGAAGCCACAGTATCCAGAACACGTCCTGTATTGATGGCAGCTACCACTACAATTCTGGGAATGGTTCCTCTGTTGTTCGATATAGCATTCGGAGGTATGGCAGCCACCATTATTTTCGGATTGACATTCGCCACATTGTTGACATTATTTATAACACCAACACTGTATGCCATGTTTTATAAAATTAAGTAATCATGTTATCGAGGCTGTCCCAAAAGTTCAACTACTCAATCATTCCGTCATTCTGAACAATGTGAAGAATCTGAATACTTTCATTGTGTGTTTACAGATTCTCCGTTGTTCTCAGAATGACAAAGTAAAAAAATAGTGCAATATATCTTTTTCGGACAATCTCCTATGGTAAATATAACCCTCAAAATAGATATAACTCATGAAAAAATTAATATACTGTTTATCTTTATTTTTAGTGTTCCGTCCGCTACTTTCGCCCAACAAAGTGATTTATTGGAAAAGTACAGGTCGATGGCTGTGGAATACAACCACGACCTGAAGGCGGCGGATAAACACATTTCTGCAAGTATCGAATTGGAAAAAGCCGCCCAAAAGGATTTACGTCCCAAGTTATCGGGTGACGCCAACTTTCAATATACCGGTAATCCTATCCGGCTCACTCTAAACCTGCCCAGCATGCAGAATCCATTGACTTTCGAAGGAAAAGACATGAAATATGGCGCTTCCCTCACGTTGCTACAACCGGTTTATACAGGCGGTCGGCTGCTGGAAACCATCCGAATGGCAAAACATCAACATAGTCTGGCAGCACATCAGGCGGAATATTTCCGTTCCGCCGTGTGCTACCAAACTGATATGCAATATTGGAACACCGTGGCCCGTGCCGAACTATTACAGGTTGCCACCGACTATCGAAATTCCATTGCTTCGCTCGCCAAAACCATCCGTGAACGAGTGGAAGCAGGCTTGGTAGACCCGCAAGACCTACTCATGGCAGAAGTAAAGCTAAATGAAGCAGAATACCAATTGCTTCAGGCAAAAAGCAATCTGGAAACCGGAAGAATGGCACTCAACTCACTGATTGGCATGGAACTCAATAAAACAACAGAAGTGGAAGACAGCATTCCTTCCATAGTTATGAATGAAGAATTATGGAACTTGGATGGATGCAACCGACCGGAATTAAAAATGGCATACGACCAAATCAACATTGCCAAAAGTCCAAAGAAACTGACAGACTCAAAATATAAGCCGCAACTTTATGTCGGTATAGAGGGTAGTTATATATAAGTGTTTGAAGATTTGGTGATTAGCGAAAATTGCTGTAACTTTATAGTGCTAAAATACAAAGACTTACAAACAATAATCGCTATGATCACCGAGGACAAAGTTACAGAATTATTTTGTATGGCAGACGATTTCTGCAAGTTTTTTGATGCTATGATGAAGAAATACACATTGAAATCTGATAATAAGCGTGCTTATCACCGCGATTCAACCATGTCAAAGTCTGAAATTATGCTTATTATGATAATGTTTCATGACTCTGGTTATCGTTGCCTAAAGCATTTTTATGTAGAAAAAGTCTGCAAGCACCTTCGCCACCTCTTCCCCAAGGTTGTCTCCTACAACCGCTTCGTGGAACTTGAAAAGCAGGTTGCCGTCCCCTTGGCCTTATTTATAAAGAAGGTATTGCTGGGTAAGTGTACAGGCATAAGCTTTGTCGACAGCACTCCGTTGAGGGTGTGTAGGAACCAAAGGATACATATCCACAAAGTATTCAAGGGCATTGCGCAAAGAGGCAAATGTTCCATGGGATGGTTCTTTGGCTTCAAACTGCACTTGATTTGCAACGAGAAGGGCGAGATTCTGAATTTCATGATAACTCCAGGTGACGTAGATGACCGCAAACCGCTTGAGTACAAGGCTTTTGTTGAATTCATTTACGGAAAGCTCGTCGGTGACAAAGGCTATATCGGAAAGAATCTCTTCCAAAGGCTCTTTGTCGATGGCATACAACTTATCACAAAATTGAAAAGCAACATGAAAGGTGCGTTGATGAGTGTCTCCGACAAGCTTCTTCTCAGAAAGAGGGCTATAATTGAAACCGTGAATGACGAATTGAAAAACATCGCACAAGTGGAGCATTCAAGGCACAGGAGTTTTGAGAATTTCATAGTAAACATGCTTGGGGCAATTGCCGCTTATTGCGTGTTCCCTAAAAGCCTTGCATCCATGTACAACGCACATTGGATACACAGCTTGCCTTATTCTAAATTCATCGAACTCACGTTAATTATGCTGTTTATGCCAAACTGTCGGTTCCTATTTTCGAATGGGGAAAACGGCGCAATGAGAAACAGGCATCTTCTTTCCAAGTCGGTGCAGCTACTGATAATCTCCATCAAGTAAGTGACCATGTAAACCTGGAAGTCCAGACAGCCCGTGTATCATTATCTCAAGCAATGGAACAGGTACAATTAACCGGAAACTCATTGGACAAAGCTCGCGAAAACGAACGTATGGCATTGGAAAGATATGCGGAAGGAAAAGTGTCGGTAGTGGAAGTAATAGAGGCCCAAAACTATCGGCAAGTCTCACAAACCAATTATGTACAAGCTAAAGTTTCCGCACAAGGACACTATTCCGCATTACTGAAGGCATTGAACAGATACTAAAAAAGAGGACTGCTGAAAAAGGTGGAAGAATCTTTTAAAAAGACCTTGAGGTTTTCAAAAAAGACCTTGAGGTTTTTTAAAAAGCCGGAAGAGTTTTCAAAAAAGACCTTGATCTTTTTCCGGAGAAACAATGGCAACAACAAATCCTTCCTCTTTTTTTTTATTATAACGGTTATTACCCTGAAATAACAGATGGCATATCATAAGTTTAACTTATTACTTCATGACAACATGCACATTTCACACCAAATCACTGTAAAACAATACATTATCCTCATATTATGTGTGAAACATGTTTTTGTTTATCTGTATCTCCGGTGTCATCTCCTAATTTTATCCCTCTTTACTCTATATTATTCTGTAAAATATTGTAGCTTTGTTCACATGAAATGGAATGTTGTACTATATGGTCTTCTGTTTTCCGGATTAGGAGTTTTTTCCTATCTCCTGCTGGCTAATTATTCTGAGTTACCCCCTCAGGTGTCAGATATACTCTATTCTAAAGGAGCTTTTATCTTTTTTATCTCCGCTTTCAATATCCTCGGTTATTCCACCCTGCGACTCAGTTCATGGTTAAACAACCAGTACGCACTGAACCTTCGCAAACGTTGGAAAATCATCACTATCTATATAGCTGTAACTCTTCTATTCTTTTTACTCAATTACAGTTTATTGATTATCGGAAAGCTTTTAGTGGGTTCCTATAATATCTTTATCTTCCCCTAACGGTGGCTGGCGCATCCTCATTTTGGTGTGGCTGGTAGAATTAGTAATCGTAGGGTTACTTCTCTCCAATCGCTCCATTCAAAACACATTGAAACTGCAACAGGAGGCTGCCGAACTGCAAAAGGAAAACAACACAGCCCGTTATGCTGCCTTGCAAAACCAACTCAATCCGCACTTTCTATTCAACAGCCTCAACACACTGATTGCCGAGATAGAATACAATCCAAGCAACGCTGTCCGTTTCACCAAGCATTTGTCCAGCGTCTACCGTTATGTTCTCCAAAGTCAGGATAAAACCTTAGTTCCCTTAAATGAAGAATTGGATTTTATGAAATCCTATCTCTTCCTGCATGAAGTGCGACTGGGAAACTGTATCAGCTGTGAATGCCTCGTCCCCGATGATTATTCTGACGCTATGCTTCCACCCCTGACTTTGCAACTGCTGGTGGAAAATGTCATCAAGCACAACTCCATCACTTCCGGTAAGCCTATGCGAATCCACATCGATATAGAAAATAATTACCTGATAGTAAGTAATCCTATCCAACCTAAAAAAAAAGTAATGACTCCTCATCGGGAGTAGGTTTGAACAATCTTTCCAACCGCTGCAAACTAATGCTCGGTGAAGAAATCATTGTCATCAAAGAAAACAATTCATTCACCGTAAAAGTACCTTTAGGATATGAATAAACTAAACGCAATCATTATAGAAGATGAAATACCTGCAGCACGCCTGCTACATTCCATGATTACCCGTTTGCGCCCTCAGTGGACACTAACCATCGTACCGGGCAGTGTGGATGAAGCTGCATCCTGGTTTAAAGAAAACCCACAGCCCGACCTTATCTTTCTTGATATTCAACTGGCAGACGGTAACGCTTTCGATTTTCTTTCTACCGTCCAACCTTCTTCTGTCATTATCTTCACCACCGCCTATGACCAATATGCCATACGTGCATTTACCGTAAACAGCATAGATTATATACTGAAACCTATTGATGAAACACGTCTGCTTGATGCCATCATTAAATACGAGACTTTACAAAACAAAGGAATACCCCACCCCCAAGAATATCTGAATACTTTATTGGACACCCTGCAACATAAAGAAAGACGTTACCGTACCCGTTTCCTCATTTATGGAGCCGACCGTTTTGGTCTCTCCAGGTAACAGATATAGCCTATTTCTATTCTGAAAACAAAATAACCTTTGCTGTAACCAAGAAAGGACAGGAACACATTATCGACCTGTCCCTAAACAAACTGATGGAACAATTAGACCCTGAACTATTCTTTCGCGCCAACCGTCAGGTCATAATCAGCATTGATTCCATAGACCACGCCGAGCCTTATTTTAACGGCAAAATAGCAATAAGTGTTCTTCCTCCTTACAAATCACAAATCACCATCAGTGAGGAAAAACTTTCTTCATTCAAACTTTGGCTAAACTACTGAAAGCCGGGGTTGCCTCATATCACCATCAGAACTTTTCGGGGCAACCCCAAATCACATTACTTTTCATGCTCGGTTTTTGCAGCAGGGAAATAGCGTTTAACCCTTTTGCACATTTCGATATACCCTCTCTCGCTTACTGAATTATCTACGCGAAGTAAAACCGAAGCATTCTTCCCATATCGCCCTTGATAGGATTTCAACCTATTCCCCGTAATATCGTGGATTCTTTCTTGCGGTTCAGCTCCGGCAGCACCTATCAACAACTCGGCACCATTCACACCATATTTCCGCGGACCGTATACATAGACCATATAAGGACAAACCTCGTCCACATCACTTGCTCCTTTTGCCACATATTCCGCACGCAGATCATCAAAAGCCAATTTTATCTCTTTTAGCATCCCAAGCACCTGTCGCTTATCCGAATTCACATCATACACCATATATAAAAACGAGGTTCGTCCTTTTTCTTTTCCAATCTGTCTGCTTCACGAGCCGAACGAAGCCGCCCGGCTATCACTTGACGGGGATCGGTCAAGATTTTATAAACAACCGTATCGAACATTACTTCATTACTGCCATTCATATAGAGCCTGTGCGTCTGCGTTGTACGCCATACATAGCGCCCCTCCGGGGTACGATGATGCTTCCACCACGCATCCGATTTCTCTTTAAAGAATTGTTTCATCGAAGCAATCTCTTCGGTCAGTTTGCTTTCTGCAATCGAGTCCTGAAGTAGTGCATCCTGTGTCATAAGTTCCATTTGCAACAACACTTGTTTTTCACTCATTTCGGGCTGTGCAAAAGCATATACCACCCCTGCTGCCACGGGAACAGCCAGCAACATACGCAGCCGTACCCATCCGTTACTTCTTTTTTTAAGCATCATGCCAATACGATTTTTAAGTTTACTATGATCGAAGCCATTGGCCATAGAGTAGAGCCTTGTACCAACAGCTTTTTTTACTAATAACAACTGGTATTGAACCATATTTACACCTGAAGAAATTACTCCTTCATCGGCTTCATATTCGTGCAAGTCACGCAACTCCTGCCACAATACCCATGTCATCGGGTTAAACCAATGAAAAATAAGCAGACAATGCATCCATCCCAAATCCAATGTGTGATAGTAAGATAAATGCATTTTTTCGTGTATCAGAATAAGTGAACCATCCTGCCGATAGTCTTCTTCAGACATCACAATATATTTCCACCAACTAAAAGAACATACTTTTCCAGGAAGAATCACTAATCGGAAGCTTCCTTCCTCTGCACCGGCTTGCCATGGATAAGATGCCACAACCGCCCGAAAGAATAAACAAAAAAACAAGAATACACCGACAGCTCCCATAGTATAAAAGAGGCTTATAACGGTCAACAAAGACAGACCATATATTCCTTCTGATTTTCCTTGTTGAAACGGTAAATGTTCCGCTCTTGCATCCCATCCGTTTTCTGTCAGAAATCCGGTAGCAACCTTTCCGTCTGATGGTATTTCTTCAAATATCTCCCCTACCATCATGACCGATTGTTGAATAGGTGAGAGAATACTAACCGATACAGGAATCAAAGGGATGAGCCAACAAAGCAGTGTCCCCACCCAGAAAGCCCAACGGCTAAAACGAAAATGAGTGATGTTCTTCAACAATGTGATATATAGAATTGTAAAAAGAAACAAGCAGACACTACTCTTCAGAATGAAAAACAAAAAAGTTCCCATAATCACCTCCTTACTTTCTGCCTTTTTCTATTCGGGCTATCAAGTCCTTTAATTCATCCAGTGGCATCCGTTCTTCTTCTATTAATTGAGATACCACATTTATATAAGAATTATCATAAAATTGGGAGACAACTTCGTTTAATGCAGAACCTTTGTATTCAGACTCGCTTATAACAGGATGGTACTGATATGTATTCCCATAAACTTTGTATCCCACAAAACCTTTTTCTTCCAGCCCGCGCACCAATGTGGACACAGTATTATAATGCGGCTTCGGTTCATTATACAATTCGAGCAAATCACGGACAAACATAGGACCTTTACTCCAGAACATCCGCATAATCTCTTCTTCTTTAGGGGATAAACGTTTCATAAATACTAGTGGTTTAAAGTTCTGAAGCAAATATAACTAATTAAAATCAATAAGCAACTAATAATATTAGTTTTAGTACTACCATTATTAGTTATTAACTATAATATTTTAGTTTAATAGCGTTATTAACAATAAGAAAGACTTTATGTATCTTGTCTCTGCACCTATCAGAATATAAAAAGGAACATCCACCCGATGATGAATGTTCCAAACTCTATACTATATCTAACTAAGGCAAACCTCTATGGAAACAAGGTAAAACCATTATAACAATTATTCCACCGGCGGAATCTCTAAAATACTACCATAACGGTGATACTCAAATGAAATACTCTGCTCCTTAATATAATGAATAAGTTCCACACGACCATTCTTCACAGGTTTGGCTGTTGCAATATATTTATCAGTACGAGCTGCCTCCTCATACATCTCCATCGGAATATCCACCCCACAAGTACGAATACGTTCATACTCTGACATACTCTTCAAGAACTCTTGCAAAGATTCTTTCTTCAAAGAACAACCAAGAGAAGCCAATGCTGTCGTACGGTCATCGCCAGGCTCAAAACTAATAGTCAGAGGGGTATGACAAATCTTAGCTGCAAATGCAATCATCTGCGCATCTTCATTAGTATCACCCGGGAAAAGACGGAGTACCATATTACGCAATGGCAAGTAACGAAAAACGTTTTGCTCACCATACAGATTATTAATATCACGTGCATGAGCAAATTCCTGTTCGTATGCCTTCGGATAACTCTGTTTATAATCTGTGGTACTTCCGGGCTTATCGGAAATCTTCACAAAGCAAGCACAATAATTGGGACCTCCGGCTTTCACACCACCACCAAATGCGGAAAGTTTCATACCGCCAAAAGGCTGACGATTTACTATAGCTCCTGTTATACCACGATTGATATATAAATTACCCGCCATAATAGAGTTCTTCCATAACCGTTGTTCTTCTTCATCCAAACTCTGCAAACCGGAAGTCAGTCCATAGTCCAAGCTATTAACCAGTTCAATACCTTGCTGTAAGTTCTCTATGCAAACCACACTAAGCATGGGACCGAACAACTCCGTTCGGAAAGAATAACTTCCCGGTCTCACTCCCCACTTCACTGTTGGGGCCAAGACATACTTATTCTTATCAAGGAACTGAGGCGGAACAAGCCAAGATTCTCCTTGTTCCAACTCCAATGCTTTCAGCAATTTGTCATTTCCATTAGTAATCATCGGACCAACAACATTACCGGGATTCCATACACTTCCCACCTTCATGCTGGTTGCGGCATCCTTCAGCTTTTCCCTAAAATTCTTATCCTCATATACCGAACGCTCCACCAGTAATAACGAGCAAGCGGAACACTTTTGTCCGGCATTGCCGAAAGCAGAAGCTACGACATTCATAATGGCATGGTCACGATCTCCGGAAGCTGTCAGAATTATAGCGTTCTTGCCCCCTGTCTCTGCAGACAACGGAGTAGAAGGATTACTGCGAGCGATGTTTTGTGCTGTGTCCGTACCGCCTGTCAAAATGATATGTTTGATAGCAGGAGCAGAAGTGAGTACCTTCAATGCATCACGATCAGTAATAATCACTTGCAAAGCCTCTTTAGGAACTCCTGCATCCCAAAAAGCTTGGGCAAACAACCACGCCACAGGAGCAGCAACAGTTGCCGGCTTCAGAATAACAGTATTCCCTCCGGCAAGAGCCGCTACAATTCCGCCAATAGGAATGGCACAAGGAAAATTCCACGGAGAGATAACCAATACAGTACCTTCCGGTGTAATATCCACATCAGGCAAATCAGCGAACAGCTTCATACTAGTGGTATAGAAACGGGCATAATCAATTCCTTCCGAAACTTCCACATCCCCCTCCACTACCGTCTTCCCGGTAATAGCACACATACAACCTATCAAGTCACCTCGCATTTCACCCAACCGATTAGCCGCTTCATACATTATCTTATGACGCTCCTCAAGCGTAGTCTTTCTCCATCCTGCAGGGTCACTCCCGGCTATCTCAATGATTCGACTTATTTGTTCCACATTTGCCTGAGACATTTCACAAACGCATACCTCATCATCTTGACAACGATCCATATAGCGATGACGTTTATCACAAATCACCATCTCTTTGCCTACCTGCAAAGGAATAATCCGAGGAGAATCCAATATGGATTTTTTCCATCCGGCAAAGATACCGCGCACCCATTCCTGATTTTTGACGAGATCAAAGTCGGTATCCGGCTCGTTTCTCATCTCATCAGTGGGTGGAACAGGAGTATAACGGTGCATACGATTCTGTGTCCGTGTCGGAATATGGGTAATACTATCCTTCATCCGATAGGCTTCTTCAAACTGGTTCTGCAAGAAACGCCAAGTATCGGTACCGGGCTTCAAGTTAAATGAGTGAGTAAAGGAAATTGTCGGGAGCCGTATTTTCGTCCATACGCCGCACCAAATAGGAAACAGCATTAAGAAAATGCTCGTCTTTTACCACCGGAGCATAAAGAATCACATGATTGCCAAGCTGAGACTGTGCACGCCACACATGGTCTGCCATACCCTCCAGCATCTCAAAAGTCATATATTCGGCACTACCCAATTTCTGACTCAGTAAATAAGCATAAGCTATTGTAAACAGATTGTGAGAAGCCGCCCCTACATGCAATACTTTAGCATTCCCGGGCTGTAAAGCACGTTCCAAAATATGAAGATAATTGGCATCAACTTCAGTTTTAGAAGTTCGCACCGGATTAGGCCATCCACGCAAAGAGGAAATCACAGTTTCCATCTCCAAATTGCAACCTTTCACCAAACGCATTTTTACCGGAGCTCCACCTCTTGCCACGCGTTCTCTGGCAAAATCCAACAATTCTGTTTGAAACTCATAGGCATCAGGCAGATAGGCTTGAACTACAATACCTGCCGAATAATTTTTAAATTCCGGCTTATTCAGTACCTCCTTAAATAAGCGCAAAGTGAAATGGGCATCTTTATATTCCTCCATGTCCAGATTGACAAACTTGGCACGTTTCACTCCGTTTTCATCCACATAAGGATAATCCATCGCCTTTTGGTAAAGAGCAGACATACGTTTCACCAGCTCCGGAAAACTTTCAGCATAGTTCAGTGCATGCGTTTGGGCATAGATACCCGAAATTTTAACGGAAATATAATTGATGTCAGGAGCTTCCAATGCTTCCAGATAATGATGATAACGATGGTCAGCTTCTCCGTTACCCAATACGACCTCCCCCAGCAAGTTTACGTTCTGCCCGATTTTCTGTCTGAAACGAGTGGCAAGATGTTCCGTCAATTGAGGACGGGCCTCATCAAGAATCACCTTAGAGGTATCGGAACGGAGACGTTTCTTTATAATGGGAATAGCTATAAAATCAAAATGATATCCAAATGCCTGATACATTTTAAAAAGGAAGGCATCACGCTTATTAAGAAACTCAGGTACACCGTAACGGTCTATCAACTTCTTAATGCGCTCAGCCAATTTCTTACGGTCACGAATTTGGGAAGACTCATCCAACATCTTCACCAAAAACTTCTTGTCTTGCGGACGTTGCACCATAATAGCATATTTATGCTGCTCTTTACGTTCTTCATCTGTGATGGTTTGTTCACATGTGTTATACAACCTCAGTACCCATTCCTGTACTTCAGCGATAGTCGGTCTGTTGTCCATAATATACTCATGTTATAATGTGTGTAAGAAATAAGGATTAAAAAATCACCGAAATAGCTGAAACACCAAAATGGTTGGACTAAACATAACAGCACGATACCGGTGCAAGGTATGAAGTGCTTGCTGAGAAAACCGGTCAAAAAGAAGTTCTCTGTCCATAATTAACTTGCTTAGAATGTGTAACTGCTCAAATGCAAATATACACTAATTCTTTTATTATCAAAGAGAAAGGGAGAAATTATCTTCTCCCTTTCTTCTTAACTTTATGCATCAAATAGAAGCGACCTTTTTTTTCGCACTGCAATCACATTGAACACCGACACACCGGCAAACAGCAAAACTCCCACCAGCATTGCCTGCCACACACTTCCTTCGTCCAACTGTGGAAACAGTTTTCCAATCCATTCCATGTAGCTTCCACGCACATACAATACGATACTTATAGAAAGCACCAGCACAATGGCATTCAAGCCTAAAGTAAGGAGTTGATAAAACAATGCTACCTTAGCCGGGCTGTATCCTATCAGCAATAAATTCTCCAGCTTAGTCGTATTCTTCTGCAACAACAGATAGATACTCAACATTAGAATATAAAATGACAATACACTGATAAGCAATCCGACAGAAAGTACAATCCCTACAATAACTTTTAGAAACCAAGTAGTCTTTCCGGCATCCAATTTATCACCTTCCGTATCATAGCCTTTATCCTTAAAATATTTAGCAATACGGTCGTCAGTCGGATTATTAACTTCTACAATAAGACGTGAAGGTTCGCTCTTGGTTCCGGGTGCAAAGCTCTCATTCGCCCATCTCATAAAAGTTTCAGGAACAAGAATCGTATTCAGACGATTGGAGAAACCGACAATATTTCCTTTAAAGACTTCTCTGCGCCCGTCACCGCTAATACGGATATCAAGATTTACCATTCCCATCACCCCTTCCGAAAGTTGTGGCAAGCTACGGCTTTGAGCAAATCGAAATTATATAAATTCAAATAATTACGTGGAATGATAATGGGAATCACCGGCTCGTTCTCATTAAACACCCACTTATCAAGATTCACATCTACAAACCCATCAGGAACAGATTCGAAAAACATATCCGTAGACATCTGCAAACCGACTTTTTCCATACCCATTCCGCCGATACTTTGAACTGTGAAGGAGTAAAGGCTCCTACCTCTTTGGTAAACGACTGTGCCTTAATATCAGCTATATCCTTATCCGAAAAAGTATTGCTTTTTCCTACAAATGCCCCTAGCGTACTTACCTTTTTACTGACAATGATATAATCCTTTTTGATAAAACTATCTCCTTCCGTAAATACCGGCAAAATATCTTTATAAAACTGAACACTCAACAACACAATCACCATACCACACAAATTGGCAAAGAAGAAACCCGCCAATTGAGGTAAACTGATATGCTGACGCAGTAATTTCCAAACCAAGCTCATAGTCTCAATATTTTTGTGTAGTTCAACTCCAAATGTTTTCCAATAGAAGTTACAATGATTCCGCCACCTTGTTTATCTGTCTCTTCCACTAATATCTTCGACATAAGACGTCCGTTTTCTTCATCCAAGTGACTGATAGGCTCATCAAGAAAAATAAAGTCGAATGGTTGGCAAAGAGCACGGACAAGCGCGACACGCTGTTGTTGCCCAAAAGACATTTTACCCACCGGAGTATCCCATTTATCAGCTATGCCAAACATCTCAAGCCAAGCCTTAATTTCTTGCTTTGATTTATATCCTGTGAGAGAATTCTTGAGTTGAATATTCTCCCAAGCTGTGAGTTCAGTGAAAAGACGTAATTCCTGAAACAACATGCTAATCGAATGCTTGCGAATCTCCACCCAGTCAGTTACAGAGAAATTACGAATATTCTTACCGTCAAAACTGACAATCCCCTGATAGTCGTTTCGATATCCATATATGTAGCTGCAAAGTGATGACTTGCCCGTGCCCGATGCCGCTTCTATCAGATACGCTTCACCACGTTTCAGTTGCAATGACTGATGCCACACATCGGAAACAATAAAATCCCTTCCTGCAAAAACAGCAGGAAGGGTTTGTTGTAATTCTATGCTATTCATAAATTATCCAATGCATGTACTATAAGTTGCAGTACGTTTGTACTCTTATCTTTCATTACAATATTCATTTGTCCGTTCTTCCAATCGGGCGCCATCACATCAACGTATTCACACGGTCCGAAGAGATTATTCATAATCATGACAGTCTCTCCTCCCAATATCCGCGAAATACGAGGAGCAGCACCAAGCTCCTTCACCAATTCCACTGTATTGAAAACCATGAAACTACGGTTCTTGGTCACTTCAGCCGCCCAAGGAGTGTTCTGCAAAGAAACACCATAACGTCGGCCCGCTTCATCAGCCATTTGCTCATTGTTGGATAAATAAAACAAATTATCTTTTACTCCGAACCAAATGCTTTGGTCATACATACGGAATTCATATTGGTCTGTACCGGTAGAATTCAACTTCATTTGACCACCCGACAATGCCAACAAGGGACGAAGCTCTTCAAATGCTTTCAAGAACTCTTTATTCGTAACATCTGCATAGACCAGTAAATCATTATTTACCAACGAACTAAAACCAATAGCTATATCACCGTGAATGGCAGAAAATATGGTTTTCAGATCTATTGGTAACATCGGATTATCCAATGATTGTTTGATGGTAGGATTTTCACAAAAAGTAAGTTATAAATTGCCTCACCATTAAAATTGGCACTTGCCCATAGTAGTGTATTTGCCGGAAAATATTCCATATATGTTCCTTTCAACGGCGTAGAAGTTTGTGTCTGCTTCTCATACAACGCAATCAATTCTTTATTCTCAATCAACGATTCAAAATCTACCACAACTTTTCCCTTCTCAAACGTAGTAGAAAGCAAACATTTAATATCTTCCAGCCTTAAATCGGCCGGCATCCCCATACGCATTTGCATGGTTGCCTCACGTGGTAACACAGACATATTGGCAACTATATTAATATCACCTTTGGCGTCTCTTAGTTTTGCAAAATCCGAAGTAGAAGCATAACTGTTTGCTGTATCCTGACGCATCCACGCCAACAATGTATCTTTCATTCCCTCAGGATTACCGTAAAGAGTTCCTACCAACAGAAATGTACCATTATTATAGGCACACAAACCATTGCCCAAAATAGTCCAAGTACACCCGCTTTCGCTTTTCAAGTCCGAACATAATCCCTGCTCCTTTAAAGATTGCATCAGAGATCTCACCTTACTTTCACTCGATACCTTTGCCACAACTGCAAAAAGTATTGGAATTGGAAGTAACAAACAAATACACTCTATCTGTTAGTGAAAGCCCTGTTTCGGCAGGATTCTTCACTATCTTCTCGGCTGTAGCATAAGCTTCGCCTTCCAGTCCACTTTTCAAGACATCCGTCAGTTTTGTTACTACCGACTCTCCTTCTTTACCATTGATACCACTTTTTTGTGCCATCGACTTAAAATCCAATGACACCACCATTGCCGCATCTTTGGGAATAGCATTCGTATATTCACTGCTCTCTGAGCATGAAGCCAGGAATGCCATTATTACCAGCAGGGCAAATCCCCAAATTGTTTTTCTCATACGCTTATTTTTGGTTTAATAAATTCATGGTATGACAAGCCACCAGTGCTGCGGTCTCAGTACGAAGACGCGATTTTCCCAAACTAATTGACTGAAATCCATTAGCTATAGCTTTCTTGACTTCTTCCTCGCTGAAATCTCCTTCGGGCCCGATTAAAACAAGAGCATCTTCACCCGGACAAATCACATCTTTCAACAAAGGTTTATCACCCTCATAACAATGAGCTATAAACTTCTGTCCTTCAAAATCACGAGTAATAAATTTATTGAAATCTGTCATCTCGTTCAAGACAGGTTTGGTCGCCTTTAGTGATTGTTTGACAGCAGAGACCAATATCTTTTCTATGCGTTCTGTTTTAATAACTTTCCGTTCGGAATAACGACAGTTAAGGAAGGTCAGTTCGTCGAATCCTATTTCGGTTGCTTTTTCCACAAACCATTCGGTGCGATCCATATTTTTAGTTGGTGCCATAGCCACATGCAGATAACCATTCCACCCCTTTTTCCTGTGGTATGGTTTCTGTTACTTTCACTTGACAACGTTTACCACCGGTTGCACTAATTACAGCCTTATAAAAATTTCCTATTCCGTCAGTCAATGTCACTTCGTCTCCTATCGATAGACGCAAAACTCGCAAACAATGCCCGGCTTCCTCTTCAGGAAGCTCAGGATTTATGGCTATGTCGGGTGCATAAAATACGTGCATAATTCTATTCTTTATATTGTTTCTTCAGCTCCTCACGCCGCCTTATTTCATCTCTCAAGCGAGAGGCCTGTTCATAATTTTCTTCTGCGATAGCTTTTGTCAGCGCTTCTTTCAATACAGAAATGCCTACCATATTGACAGTTACAGAGAATGAACTGTCACTCTCTTCCCGCAAATGCTCTTCATCCATAATTTGTGCAGTGGTATATATAGGGCATTTATATCGCAACGCCAATGCCACTGCATCCGAGGTACGCGAATCAATCTTTATCTCCTCTCCTGCGTTATCGAAGAAAAGATAAGAATAGTAAATTCCATCTTCTACCTTATATATTAAAATCTTTTTTCAGAGTTACTCCCAACTCCCTCGTCAGTGACAAGAATAAATCATGCGTCCACGGACGTGGCAATTTATAATTCAACATCTTAATTCTAATAGCCTTCGCCTCTAGAGAACCGATAATGACAGGCAATTTTCTATTGCCATTCACTTCTTCCAGCACTAATGCATACGCATCTACAGGCTGCAAGGTAGAAGACATGTCATGCAACTTCAACTCTATTTCATCCATAATCCAATCTCATTATATGCCCGATACGGACAATACCTACTTATTATTTAATCATATTTCTTCGGGAGTGTGCTTATACCTGAATATTAGAGCAAACAGCACAGCCACTACCAAAGCGTATCCGCAAATACAAACCATGCACTGCTCCATCCGGCTACCTGTGGTGCGTCACTGCCGAAATCTACAAAATGATTCACTACCATCTGAGCACTCAGTGTTCCTACTGTTGCACCGATACCATTTGTCATAATAACAAACAACCCTTGTGCACTGGAACGGATAGCCAAATCTGTTTCTTTATTAACAAAGAGCGAGCCTGAAATGTTGAAGAAATCGAATGCCACGCCATATACAATCATAGATAAAACGAACATCCATACTCCCGATCCCGGATTGCCCAGTCCGAATAATCCGAAACGCAATACCCATGCCAGCATAGCAATTAACATTACACGCTTAATTCCAAAATGCTTCAACGCAAAAGGAATAAGCAGAATACACAACGTTTCCGAAACCTGTGACAAAGATATCAATGCATTGGCATGCTGCACGCCAAAGGTATTCGCATATTCGGGAATCTTATCGAAACTACTAAGGAAGGGATTGGCAAATCCGTTGGTTATCTGCAAAGAAACACCCAACAACATAGAGAACACGAAAAATATAGCCATTTTTTTACGTTTGAATAGTAAAAAAGCACGTAGTCCCATCGCATCTACCAACGACTTCTTTTCATTTCCTTTATTCACAGGACAGTTCGGCAATGTAAATGAATAAACTGCCAGCAATAACCCGAAACAAGCGCACGAAAAGAACTGCATATAATTGGCTTGAAAGCCCAGTACATCTGTGAGCAACATAGAACAGATAAAGCCAATTGTACCAAAAATACGAATGGGTGGGAATGCAATCACCGGATCCAGTTTCACTTTATCCAATGCTGTATATGCCACAGAATTAGAGAGTGCCAGTGTAGGCATATAAAATGCCACACTGAAAGAGTACAGAGTAAAAGGGACACAAACTCCGTATTATCTCCCGATGCCATTCCATAATAACCGGCAGCAATCATAAAGACAGCTCCCATAAAATGGCAGAATCCCAAAAGCTTTTGAGCAGGTACCCAACGGTCGGCAATGATTCCCATAACAGCCGGCATAAATAATGACACAATGCCTTGCATAGCATAAAACAGACCGATTTTTTCACCCAACCCAATGTTATATAGATAAGTACCCATAGAAGTCAGATATGCGCCCCATACAGCAAACTGCAAGAAATTCATGACAATCAATCTGAATTTCGTTCCGGTGATTTCGTTTTTCATCTTTCTTTTTAATGTGTGTTTTTTTATAATACCTGCAAAGATATAAAACTATTCTATTTTTTGCGGAAAATGGACCAAAAAAGAAAAACCCACCGGCTATTTCACAATAACCGATGGGTATAAACACGATTAAAAAGTTAATTCTAATCTCAAAGAGAGAGTGTGTTATTATGAAAACACTTTATACTTAATCATTATCTTTCACCAGTTTACCATCAACGTACACTCTACCATTATTGATTTGTACGTTTTAGCCTTCCTGATACCTGTCACCCGTTTTCCATTCAGGTATACATCTCCGTTCTTATCAATAGTGGTAGTGGTCTGACAAAACTGCTGATTGGTATTCTCAATTATCCAATCCACACCGGTTACCTCCCTACCATTCTTCAATGGACTGATAATAATGGTAAACGACACATTGCCACTTTCATTCGTCGTCAATGTATAAGTACGTTTTTCATCATCAGTACGAAAGATAAAAGTAAAATTAGCCTTTTTGTCCTGCATTTCGTCCTTTGGGCATATCCTTTATGGCTGTTTCAGCATATTCTTCATCCTTCTCAAAAGCATCGATAAGGCGCTTACCCAATTTAGTGTCTTTGACAGAATAAGTTTTACCACCTTTATTACCTTGCGTGTTTTAGGATCCCGCTTGGTCACTGAATTGATAGCCACATCATCCCTTTTTTTTCAAGTTCATTTGCCATCTTATCGATTGTTATTTGCGCTTTTATTCCACTCACGCCACAGCCCAACAATAAACAGACCATGACCAATCTCAACAATGTTTTCTTTTTCATATCTATCTAATATTTTAGTTATTGACCAAATCTTCCTTTTCCTTTATTTCCTGTTCCGAACGATGAATTTCATCTATCCGTTGCCGTGCCAATTGTTCTACCTCATTGGCATATTCCAATGTTTCGATAATACACGGCATAATCTTTTTCACATCGGTTATGCGTTTGCCATTCACTTCTATATAACTACCATCATAGCAAGACCACTTATGATTTTTTGCTAGATTTTGTCCTGAGAAAACCAGTAACCCCAGCCCCAATGTAACTACTACCATCGCTGCAATCCCTGCACTCCATGCCGTTACGGGAATACGAAGACTGAAGGTTTTTCTCTTTTCTACTTTTGTATCTTCCATAGCTTGTGGCTTAGGTTCCCCCTGCATACCTCCCTCATACCAGGCAAACATCGGCGCATATTCTTTCAGGTGAGCGGGCACATTGCCTGTGCAGAAAAAACGATAAATGGCCTGTTCTTCGGCATTGGTCGTTTCACCATCCAAGAAACGATTGATGTATTCTTCTATGTTCTTATTCGTCAGTTCCATCATCTATTATGTATCATAAATTGTTCACGTACTTTCTTTCTTGCCCGCGACAGATTAGTTCGCACAGCTACCGGTGTACTGCCTGTCATTCGGGCTATCTCTTCCACTTCGAAACCTTCAATGTGCTTCATCCTGAGAATGGCTTGCTGAAGATTGGGTAAAGTGGATATAGAATCAAGAATTTCTTGCATATTCTCTTCTGCCACCAACTTCATTTCCGGATTATCCCCCACTGCCTATACGGACACCTTCTTCCAATTCCACTTTTTCTATCCGGGCTCCCCTTATGCAGTTAATGCATAAATGCTTGGTTATAACAATGGCAAGTGCATCTACGCTGCGGTATTTGTCCAACTTTCCACGCAGAAACCAAAGCTTCAATAGCACATCCTGTACTACATCTTCTGCATCGTCGGAATCTTCCAGATAACGAGTGGCCATTCTGAGTAAGGCCGGTCGCATTCGTTTTGCCTCTATTTCAAATTCATTTTGTTCCATGTTCACTATTAAGACACAGACACACCGTAAATGTTACATCAAAGACATCTTTTTTTTAGGTTCAGTGAACTTTTTGGGGAGTTTCATTCCGCGTCAGAGAGCACGCTTTTACACGGGGTTGTGTCAAAACGTGGATAATGCTGTCGTTTAGTTCGTAGAGGCGAGGTTGCTCGCCCGAAAACAGTTTGCTTTGAGTCTTCGGGCAGACAAACCCTGCCCCTACAACTGACGATAGGATAGCCCGGTTTGGTTTTGACACACTCCCTAACGTGTTTTTTAATCGAAAGAATGGTTCATCAAATTCCATTTTGTATCCCGAATAAATCTGTGGAAAAAGAATAAAAAACGCGAATATCCGGGACCGAATCCTGAATATTCGCATTTCTCTTTTTCTTTAATTAATCTTCACGCTTACGAAACTCCTGCATTTCAGGATACATACCTGAATCTATCTCCACGGAAAATAAGTTTCCAAACTTCAAAATAATAAAGTCGTAGCGGCAGTATCCATCCATTCCGTCATCAAGCGATAATAAATCGGATATTCTGTCGGAGTAATCAATTGTTTTTTCAACTTCAGAGATCGAAATATTTCTATCTTATCTCCGGTTTTCTTCACCGCCACTTCTACCGTACCGATATTATTATCAATCTTTTTAACGACCGGAAGGGCTACAGGAACCATTCCGCCTGTTGTTTCTACAATACAGGTATATGTCTCGTCAGGCAGATAAGAAAGAAGAAGATTCACAGGACGCTGCGAATTAAGCGTAGTCATCCGCCCTTCGTAAGCAGCCCACCCTTCAGATGCTTGCGGCAACGTATACATTCGATAACCGCCCGCCAAAACCTTACCTCCTTCAGGAGTTATTTTCAACGTATCTGTCCTTGAAATAGCATGCGGCTTGACTGCCGGTTGCACAGGATGTGCATCCATGTTCACAATGGCATAGAAATCTCTCAAATCTGCTATTGCCTGATTTTCTACAAACAAACCATTCAGAGCAGACAATCCCACAGCATCCTCATCGGTTGCTTTTAAAAATGCCGCTTTCACTTCTGTCGGAATACCTGCTGCTTGTTGCAACGCAGCCTGCAACACACTTTTTTTCCTCTATTGTTCCATACGCCGAACGAATCACTTCCGATGCAGGACGCAAACGATACCCTGTTTGAAGCAATGACAAACGACAAGTACCCAAGCTACGGATATAAGTTTCCAATCGGTGCACTTTTTCATCGGTAGTCTTTGCATCTGCTGTCAGTTTTTGAGCTAACTCAGCCACTACTTTATCATCGGCAACCGGAAACTGCTTTTTTGAGTACTTTCAAAGCATTGGCTTTCGAACCATAAGTAGAAGCTACAACAGCCTGCATATTTCCCGCCGGAACAGAGACTTCCAGCATACGAGGACGAGGTTGAACATTTTTGAGTGTCCAGGTTACAGTTTTCATACCGGCAACAGTTTTCACAACAGGAGTCATTTTACCGTTCAACAATTCGTAATGCAAAGGTTTATTGTCGGGTACAGACAGTGAAAGTACATATTCTTTTATCGGAGACAACTCCTCTACCGACTCACAGATATCCAATTCGGGAAGGTAACCCGGACGAGTGATAACAGAATAATCCAAATAGATAGTGGCCCCCAATTCAAGTCCGGTATGCACCACAACCATCTCTTTCAAACCATTGTAAGCCGGAGCATCGGCAGCAGCCGAGGGAAGTACCTCTACAAAAGCATTATCGGGAGTCTTTACTATACTTCCATCTTTCTGACGAGTGTACGATTCATGTATCTTCAGTTCCTGATAAGCAGGATTGTAAATGATAAAACTCTCTCCATACAGACCATTCATAGCTGCATGAGTAAACAAAGTCAATTCTTTCTGTACACGCATCTCCTGACTGCCATCCGTACGAAGCGTGTAAGATTTGACCAGCTTACCGAATTCTGCTTCGGAAGCAGCTTTTGTTGGAAGCACTAACATCAATAATAGTACAGACAACATACATATATAATAATATCTTTTCTTCATTCTGCCTTACTTTTTAATCACTAAATAATCTCCATATGTCTTATGAGCATTCACAGCATCACGATAATTGTCCCAATCCGAAGCCTCATAAACCCGTTTCTTCAAAGCAAGCTTGTTGTACAGGAATATCTTATTTCCTTTTTGTGCCAACGAGCCTTCAAAATCAGCACTGCAACCTTCCACATTGTCGTTTCTATCTGAATTTGCCATCTTATATCCGGCAGGAAGCTGAATCGTTTCGTCTAATTCCACCAGCCGTGAACAAGCATCTTTAAAACCATATTTACGTTCTTTTACTCCGGTATCTATTCGCAGATACGAACGCACCTGGTTATAAAGATTGTTCATCACCATCGGATGGAAACACAACATATCTTTTCCTTTCAGAGCATAATCCGGAATTTCATAACGAAAAGTTATTTTTATAGGAGCTGATTGATAATCTTTGGGATTCCGTCCATAATCCACACTGAGCAACCGGGCTTTCGGAGAAACGGCAAGCAACTGACGTTCCATCGTATTCTTCCATTCACTCTGAAAACCGGTAGTGAATATACGACGGATATTGCTGTCGCTCTGTCCTTCGGCAGTCACAGTGAAAGTGCCACGCAAGGTACCGTCGGCATCCAGACGATTGTCTGCCTTGATGCGGAAATAATGATTTTCGGGAGCGGAGACAGGTGTCAGGCACAGGTCCGAACCTTCGGGAACACCCGGCAAGTAATTCTGTTGTTGTTCGGCGCTACTCCACAATTCACGACAGAAAGGCACCCAAGTCGGATCAAGAGGCATATAAGTACCGTTACTCAATTTCACTACTGCCACGCAGTGGTTAAAGTGATCGGCAGGAATACTTTCTACACGGCTTCCAGCCATTGTCATTGCCGGATAAGATTCAAAACCAGCCATACGCAAGAATGAAATCAGTGTGCTGGCAATATCTTTGCAGACACCGCAGCGGTCAGTATAATTCATTTTCGTATTATGCAAGGTATATCCCTCCCCTTTACCCATCGTGATTCCGGCATAGCGGATATTATCTGCCACCCAATGGGTAAGTACAGCAATCTTTTCCATCTCCGTCTTCTTGCCTTTGATGAGTTCATCTACCTTCTTCTGAGCTTCAGGCAATGGAGCAAAACTGCCATAGTCTTCATTCACCTTATTGAACCATAATGATTTATCCTGCCATTGGGGAGTGGAAGACATCATCAGTTTGGGAGCAGCGTCAAAAAAAGGTCTACCATATTCGGCTCTCTGCCAAAAGGCATCATATCGTTCATGGCAAAGGTATATGCCTTGCGACCGTCTTCATAACGCATGGAAGAGGCACATTCACCCTGATAGAACTGGAACTGCATCTCCTTCTCCATCGGAACAACCACCTTATAGACTTTTTCTCACTGTAGGATGACTGCTCCAGAAAGGAACAATATCGTAGAACTGTCCACGCATAGGAGGAATGAATTTGGAATCATCTTCTTGTGTAGCAGCCAGCAATGCATAAGTGAAACCTTTCTTTGCTATCTCATAATCAACAATATCGCCGGGTTGCAAAGCACCAACTTCAAGCATAATCTGACGCGCCCCCCAATAAATGGCACGTGCAGGAGCAGCATAATCGCAGGTCTTTGTCACATCAAGGTTCTCCACTTTTCCGTCTGCACGGTAGACAGTCACCCGTTTAAACTCGGCATGGGCTGTGAGCGGGTCATAGTCATACTTAATAATCCGATTGGATACGGCTCCTTTCGGAGTTTGTACTTTTATTACTTTACATACGGCAAAAGAGCCCTGTCCGGTAGGTTGGACAGACACTAATGTACTGTCCAGCAAAGTCACGCAATCGGACTTTTCATAAGCCTTTCCTTGAGCAGCCTCTTCATAAGCTTTCCAGCCTTGAGCGGATGCACTAACCGAAGCCAGAAGGAAACAAGCCAATGTTACAGATAGTTGTTTTCTCATGTTTTTCACTTACAATTTATTTTATAACGGCAAATGTAAGTAAAAACTTCGAATCAAACAGGATATTTCTTATAAAAAGGATAACGCAAAAAACTCTATTTATCGAAATCTGACAACCATGATTACCGGATTATCATCCTCATCCAATCCTTGCGCAACAGTCTTCAACGAACCTTCCAACTGTCCTTCTTCCAATGCTTCTTTCAGAGCAAACGACTCCAGCGTCTGATAGACACAATCTTTCTCGCCATTACTTCGTATCGTGTAACTCCATTCTTCAGATGGAAAGTCTTTGTTTCTAAATGTGGGGCGGAATATCTCTCCTGTCTGCCGATCATAAACCAACGAATAACTCTTATCATCCTTTATAACCATATCTGTCATATCCAGAGACGAAATCTGGCATTTCAGGAAATAATAACGTGAAGTAACTCCCTCCAAACGCAAATAATATTTTCCACCTTCCGAGTCTCTGACAGAAGGAGTACGTAACAATATGGGGAATAACCCATTTGTCTTTTTGTTTATCCGATAAATAGTATCTGAGGCAATATCATGCAGATAAGTTTCCCCACCTTGCCCCAGCATAACTTCACACCACAGATATGCTTTCATATTCTCATTACCCTCTATCACAATAGATAAGCTGGCATCCCATGTCTTTACATATTGTAATGAATCAATGTTTCCACCTGACTTGTCCAACAACATGATAGGACAATATGCGATCATTTCTCCTTCCTTACCGACATTGGTCTTTTCCTTAAACAGAATAAGTTTATCGGCCGAAAAGTTAAACATATCCCCTTGTCGGATATTAGCTTTTTGTATCCAATGTCTGTTTGTAAGTACCATCGAATGCATAAACATATACTTTAGTAGGCGAACCTAACACATAGACCTCACCACGTTGCCAATCCACATCAACACGCTGAATGACATTATATTCTTCGGGGCCGTCACCTTTTCGGCAAATAAGGTTTTTCGCCTTGCCGTCACGGTCAAACAAAAACAACTTACCTCCTTGTTGGCTCACGCCAAGTATTCCCTTGTCGGAAACGGCAGCTATTGTACCCTGAAACAACATTTCCTCATTTGTTTCCAATGGTATATATTCAATGTCAGCCACATCCTGAAGAAATATTTCCTTCTCGGGATACTCCTCATTAACATCAATTTGGGGCAGTAGTGCCTCTTTATATTGTCCGTCACCGCTACATCCTGCCAAAAAAGCAAAAATAAATGCAGCATACAACCTATTATATTTCATTTCTTATGAATTTATAAATTAATATATTCCTATTGCTTAACCACAAAAATCATTGAAGAATATTTCATTTCCCTGATATGATTCAAAACTATATTTGTGCTTTCAGAAAAACCTGAGTCTTTTCAAAAAAGAGCCTGAGATGTTGTAAAAAGTTCAAGAGATTTTCCGGAAAGATCAAGTCCTTTCAGGGAGAAGATAAAATAATACCGATGAGAGAATTTTGTCCGTCAGTTTGGCTGATATAATCTTTTTTCACACATAACAAGTATGAAACCTTCTGTTCATGGGGATTCCGTGTGAGAACCATCCTCTTATTAATAAGGAATTCGAGCACGGTAAAATTGGAGTTGCGATTGAATGATGCTTCACAGCATCATTCAATCTGACTTGTTTTCGTCCTTTTCCGAACATTACGTTCGGCTCGTCATATCATTAACATATCAATATATCAAATTGCACAATACCATTATCTAAAAACCAGAACAGGCATTCACATAAGTTTTAAGACACACACCACATCAAACAAGGGCATCCATCTATTATTCATGGAAACAATCTCCCAAGTCTTGACAAAAATGAGGTCTTAATGCATTCGCTTTTATCGTTCCAAGAAACAATGTTCACACTGAACGACATGACAAAGATAAACATTAAAATCAGGTTTACAAAAATAAAAACGATAATATTTCATTTCTTGAAAATAATGGGACAGTAGAGAACCGGGAACAGTCCGAAAACCCTGTGGATGATAAGAGTTCAGTCATTATTCTTGGGGATTTAACATATCAATCAAATACCTGTCCCCTGATGTTGTCTCCTCCGGTTTTCAACCCCTGCATGCGTTTTTGAGTTTCCTAAGCCGTTTCATTAGCCGGACCAAGCGTTTTCGTCCTTTCGATTATGCCTGTCTGTCCGTCGGATTACTACAGTCTGCGGCAACGGACTGTATGATTCATTGCAGTGGACCGTACAGTCTGCTACAGTGGACTGTACAGTCCATTGCCGCAGACTGTAATAATCTTCCGTTTAAAAGAACTTGGCTGACCCGGGGAAACGGCTTATTCTTCCCTTTGCTTGTGATATGATATTAAAATCCCCAAGAATAATAAGTGACCCGATTTTTTTCAAAACATTATGCCCACACACTTTTTGACTTGATCCGGAATCAGTGGGAATTCATTAATCGCAGCTATAGTTAAGCATATTCATATAAGAAAAAGGGATATAAAAAAAGAAGGGTATCTATCCCAGACACCCAATCTTCATTAACCTTAAATCTAATACCATGAAAAACACAGTGCAAAGGTATAGGTTTTATGTTATCAAACATAATAAACGAACAACTTTCCTCTTTTATTTAACCATTTTTATATCTTAAGCTAACTTCAGTCATAAGCAGTAGCTATATATACTTATAACTGTATTCGGGTATAAAACCTACACCCGAATACAGACAATACATTATTCGACATACAGTACCAACCCTTTCAGGTATTCACCTTCAGGGTGGTAAATATTAACAGGATGGTCACCCGGTTGTGTAAGTTGATGCAAAATACGCACACTACGTCCGCTTTGAGCAGCAGCAGTAAACACAGCATTACGGAAATTCATTTTATCCACTACCTGCGAACAAGAGAAAGTAAACAAAATTCCTCCCGGTTTAATTTTCTCAAATGCTTTAGCATTCAGCTTGGTATATCCGCGCAAAGCATTTCGAAGCGCATCTTTATGCTTAGCAAAAGCCGGTGGATCAAGGATAATCAAGTCATACTGATCCCCCATACGATCCAAGTACTTGAAAGCATCTTCAGCATAAGCCTGATGACGAGAATCACCGGGAAAATTAAGCTCTACATTCATATTTGTCAAATCGATGGCTTTGGCAGAACTGTCTACCGAATGTACCAGGTTTGCACCTCCGCGCATGGCATAAAAAAGAAAACCCTCCGGTGTAACAAAACATATTCAGCACATTGCGACCTTTGGAGTAACGTTCCAACAAATGACGATTCTCGCGTTGATCGACAAAGAAACCTGTCTTCTGTCCTTTTAACCAATCCACATGAAACTTCAAGCCATATTCCATAGCAATATTCTCAGGACTTCCTCCTTTAATAAAACCATTTTCAGGTTCCAAATCCGCTTTAAACGGTAAAGTGGTTTCCGACTTATAATAAATATTCTGAACAACATCTCCCATCACTTCCGACAAAGCTTCGGCTATTTCCATGCGGTAAACGTGCATACCTGCAGAGTGTGCCTGCATTACTGCCGTATGGTCATATACATCTATAATAAGTCCCGGCAAATTATCTCCTTCTCCATGTACCAGACGATAAGTATTATTGATTGGATTACCTGCCAATCCCAAGCTCCGGCGCAAATCATATGCTACTTCCAAACGATGTTTCCAAAAATCATGGTCAATTTCCTTCTGTCTAAAGGTAAGCACACGCACGGCAATACTCCCGATTTGGAAATGTCCGCAAGCAATAAATTCTTTCTTTGATGTATATACATCTACGATTTCGCCTTCTTCGGGTTCTCCCTCTATGTGATGGATAGCCCCGAAAACACCCAAGGGTGAAAACGTTTCAACGATTCTTCTTTACCCGGTTTCAGGTATACTTTTTTATAAGCCATCGATAGTTACTGTTGATTCTATTGGTTCATTTTGTATTATCTCATAATTGCCCGTGCTTTCCAATTCGGACAGGCAGTTGTAAATTTCCACACAAGCCCATGCATCAGTAGCGGCGTATAGTTTCTGCCCTTCACTCAGCACATCAGCTTCCCAATTGAGAGACGCTGATTTTTTGAAATCTTCTCACCGAAAAGATTAGCATATATCTTTTGCAAACTCCTGTCCTCAATACCGAACTTACCTACATATTCTTGCAATTCTATCCAATTTCCACGATCAGGATGCATATCCTGGCGTTTACGCAATGAGTTGAAATCATCTTTCAGTGACAGACCTATCTTGAGGGTATCACTCATCAGAAACTCCTGCAACGAATCAGGCATGCCAATACGGTTAAGCCTGAACAGAAAACAAGTGTCCTGAGTAGAAATTTGCAATAATGCCACCTTGTGGGTGGTTCCCCGTTTGAATGAGGGACGAGTTTCCGTATCCACCCCCACTATACGCTGGTCTTTAAGATAGGCCACTGCTTTTTTCGGCATCACTTTCGGTATAAACTGCGAATATACGTCCCGGGAAAAGCACTTTGGGCATTGCAGCTATTTCTGCTTTACTTATACTTTTTTATTAGCTTCATAATAATCGGTTCTCATCTTCCATTTCCGAATAGCCTTCATCCATTACGTCTTCTTCGGTAGAATTATATTTCACATCGTGTAAGGCACGCATAGTATTCACCAAACGTTGTCCCCAAAATTCTTCAAAATGCTCTTTACAGATCACTAGTGAATCATTCATCGTCTCATTCAGTCCCAATTGAAATACACTGATAAAATCTTTCAAGTCCTGATAAATATCAGCCAAATCTTCGGAAATACATTTTTTATAGGTGTATCACTATATGCCATATCAGGCAAAAAGACTTCCAGATAGTCATCTTTAGAGCCCAACACTTCAGCTACAGCCATACGTATCAGTTCATAATCTTCTTCTGTTACGAATGCTTCGGGGTCAAACTCCCCTATTCGTTCGCAAGGAGGTATCATGGATGCTTTTAAATAAAGCAACGGAAGAATCTTGAGGGCGGTGTCTACAAATATGCCCCGCTTGGCATCACGTGTTCTTTCCAAAAAGCCGCAATATTCGGCAGCTACCGTCACAAACTCCACTGTATTTTTTGTCAAATATCACCTGACTATACTTTTCCATAACATTAAAATTGAATCGCAAAGGTAAGAAAAAAGAGATTAATTAAGCCAATAATTAATGATTTTCATGTACATTTGCGAAATAATAAATTGCATTAATAAATATGGCTAAGAAAAAAAACAGATAAAGAGACCGAACCTAAAAAGATTTCGAAAAATCGGTTTACTACATTTTTCAAGAGTGAGACGACACATTTTGTTATAGGACTCATCAGTGTGATATTTTCCGTTTACTTATTGCTGGCCTTTATTTCCTTCTTCTTCACAGGAGCGGCAGACCAAAGCATATTGGACAACCAACAACCGGGCGAACTGATGCAAACCACCAATCATGTAAAGAACTATGCCGGAGCACGCGGTGCACAACTGGCAGAGTTTCTCATCAACGAATGTTTTGGAATTGCCGCCTGTTTTATCATTCTTTTCCTCGCTGTTGCGGGAATGAAAATGATAAAAAGCTTACCAGTTCCGTGTGTGGAAATGGTTTATGTCCTGTTCTATCCTACTCGTTTGGTTCTCCATTACACTGGGATTTATTTTCGACGGAACGTTCAGCGACAGTTTTATCTACCCCGGAGGGCTGCACGGGCATAATGTAAGCGCATGGTTGGTTTCTCAAATCGGTATGCCCGGTTTAGGACTGCTTTTGCTGATAACAGCCCTTCTCTTCTTTGTCTATCTGAGCAGTGAGACTATCAATATGATTCGTAAGGCACTTCATCCCAATTTCAGAAGGAAGAAGAAAGATACCGCCACAGCAACCGACAATGAGAACAATGATACCAGTATCAAACCTAAAAGGGAAGAAAAGAAAGAATACTCCAATCCACAACCTGCCGTGGTAGACTTTGAATTGGAACAACCCATGAAAGTGGAAGTCGGCAGCAAAGAGGAAGAAGTATCCAACACTCCATTCCCTTTTGAGGAAAAACAGACGAGTGAGCCTCAACGCCCTATGCCTACAGAGGCAAATGAAGAAGAAGAGGAAGACAATGACGAACCTGACTTTACCGTATCCGATGATACATCAGAAGAGGATGCAGAATATAAAGGTCCTGCCTTGCAGCCTTATAATCCGCGCCTCGATCTGGAAAACTATAAGTTTCCCACTCTCGATCTGCTGAATCAATATGAAGATAATGGACCTAATATCGACATGGAAGAACAGAATGCCAACAAGGATCGCATTATCAAAGTATTGCGCAGTTTTGGCATTGAAATAAGTTCTATCAAAGCCAGTGTGGGACCTACTATTACATTGTATGAAATCACTCCGGCAGAAGGCGTGCGTATCTCTAAAATCCGTAATCTGGAAGATGACATAGCACTGAGTTTGTCTGCATTGGGTATCCGTATCATTGCCCCCATACCGGGTAAAGGTACTATCGGTATAGAAGTTCCGAATGCCAATCCGCGCATTGTGCCGATGCAATCTATCCTCAACAGCAAGAAATTTCAGGAAACCACCATGGAACTACCGATAGCATTGGGAAAAACAATCACCAATGAAGTATTTATGGTAGACCTGGCTAAAGCACCGCATATGCTGGTGGCCGGTGCTACGGGACAAGGTAAGTCCGTAGGGTTGAATGCCATTGTTACTTCCTTATTATATAAGAAACATCCGGCAGAGCTGAAATTTGTCATCGTAGACCCGAAGAAAGTGGAATTCTCTGTTTATACCCCGATAGAAAGACACTTCCTTGCTAAACTACCTGACGGAGAAGATGCTATCATCACCGATGTATCAAAGGTGGTGCAAACACTGAACTCGCTCTGTATAGAAATGGATACACGTTACGATTTGCTGCGCAAGGCCGGATGCCGTAATATTAAAGAATATAATGCCAAGTTCATCAGTCGTCAGCTAAATCCTGAAAAAAGGGCATCGTTTCATGCCTTACATCGTAATTATCATCGATGAGTTCGGTGACTTGATTATGACTGCCGGCAAAGAAGTGGAATTGCCTATTTGTCGAATCGCGCAATTGGCACGTGCAGTAGGTATTCATGCCATCATCGCTACCCAGCGCCCGACAACAAATATCATCACCGGTACTATCAAAGCCAACTTCCCGGCCCGTGTCGCCTTCCGTGTGGCTGCCATGATGGACTCCCGCACCATCCTCGACCGTTCGGGTGCACAACAGTTGATTGGTAAAGGTGATATGCTTTACTTACAAGGCAATGACCCCGTACGTGTACAATGTGCTTTCGTTGATACTCCCGAGGTGGAACGCATCGCAAACTATATCAGCAAACAACAAGGATATCCCACAGCCTTCATGCTTCCCGAATATGTGGGTGAAGAAAGTGAAAGCAGCATAGGAGAAGTGGACATGAACCGCCTTGACCCGATGTTTGAAGATGCAGCCCGTCTCGTAGTCATTCACCAACGGGGTTCTACCTCACTGATTCAGCGTAAATTCTCTATCGGTTACAACCGTGCCGGACGTATCATGGATCAATTAGAGAAAGCAGGTATCGTAGGTCCCACTCAAGGAAGTAAAGCACGTGATGTACTTTGCATGGACGAGACTGACTTGGAAATGAAATTGAACAATCTGCAACAATAAATTGTTTAGTAGAATCATGCTTAAATTAAAAAAGATATATTTATTGGTGTTGGCATTCTGCCTTTCGACCGGTGTGTTTGCCCAAAAGGACAAACAAGCCCGCGAAGTGCTGGACAAGACAGCCGCGGCTATGAAAAATGCCGGAGGAATACGTGCTGTATTCGGTGGTACATCCAACGGTACATTACTGCTAAAAGGAGAACAATTCTATTTGAACAGCGGAGGTGTACAAAGTTGGTTTGATGGGAAAACACAATGGAGTTATTTGGAAAGCAGTGGCGAGGTGAACATAAGCAGCCCTACCCCGGAGGAATTGCAAGGAATTAATCCTTACTCCTTGTTGTCACTTTATAAAAACGGTTACAACTATAAGTATACAGGAGTTAAAAAACATAATGGCAAGCAAGGGTATGAAGTCATCCTGACTCCTGAACAAGAACAGAACGTGACCTCCATCACCTTATTTGTGTCAAAAACATACGAACCGTTATATATCAAGATACTGCAAAGTAACAAAACGGTCAACGAGATAATCGTATCTTCTTATCAAACCCACCAGCCATTGGATGATGCATCATTCAGGTTTGATAAAAGAAAATATCCGGATGCCGAAGTGATTGATTTAAGAAACTAACAAATATAAAGTAACGAAAGAAATAATTATGAGTACAGAGAAAGTAAAATGCCTGATTATCGGTTCAGGCCCTGCAGGTTATACTGCCGCCATCTATACAGGACGTGCCAACATTGCTCCTGTCCTTTATGAAGGACTTCAGCCGGGCGGACAGCTCACTACTACTACCGATGTAGAAAATTTCCCCGGCTATCCCGAAGGTATCAGTGGTCCACAATTAATGGAAGACTTACGCAAACAGGCAGAACGCTTCGGCGCAGATATCCGCACAGGTATTGCCACTTCTGCCGACCTGAGCAAACGTCCTTACCGCATCACCATTGATAACGAAAAGGTAATCGAGACAGAAACGGTTATCATCTCTACAGGAGCCACTGCCAAATATTTAGGACTGGACGATGAAAAGAAATATGCAGGTATGGGAGTCAGTGCATGTGCCACTTGCGACGGATTCTTTTACCGCAAAAAAACAGTTGCCGTGGTAGGTGGTGGCGATACAGCCTGTGAAGAAGCAGTTTATTTGGCCGGTCTAGCCAAACAAGTTTATCTGATTGTACGTAAACCCTTCTTGCGCGCTTCTAAAATCATGCAGGCACGCGTAATGAACCATCCGAACATTAAAGTGCTGTTTGAGCACAATGCAACAGGTCTATATGGTGAAAACGGTGTAGAAGGCGTCCATTTGGTGAAACGTGCAGGCGAATGCAACGAAGAGCATTACGACCTTCCTATCGACGGTTTCTTCCTGGCTATCGGTCATAAGCCCAACTCTGACATATTCAAACCATACATTGATACAGACGAAGTAGGTTATATCATTACCGAAAACGGTACTCCCCGCACCAAAGTTCCCGGAGTATTTGCGGCAGGAGACGTGGCCGACCCGCATTATCGTCAGGCTATCACCGCAGCAGGAAGTGGCTGCAAAGCCGCTATCGAGGTAGAAAGATACCTCTCTGCCAACGAGCTTTTATAAAAAACAATAACCCACAACAAACAACACTATGACACACTTTCTTAAGAAGCTAGTGGCTGCCTGGTTCATTCTAGGCAGCGTTGCGGTGGGATTTGCCCAGCAAATGCCACCTATCCCTACGGACGCCAATGTGCGCATCGGTAAGTTGGACAACGGCCTGACGTATTACATCCGCCACAACAATCTGCCCGAAAAAAGAGCTGATTTCTACATCGCTCAAAAAAGTCGGTTCCATTTTGGAAGATGACAATCAGCGCGGTCTGGCGCACTTCTTGGAACATATGTGCTTCAACGGGACAGAGAACTTCCCAGGAAAAACATTAATCAGCTATTTGGAAAGTATCGGTGTACGTTTCGGTGAAAATCTGAATGCTTATACTGCCGTAGACGAAACCGTTTACAACATTGACAACGTGCCTGTCATCCGCGATGGAATTATAGATTCCTGTCTGCTTATCCTGCACGATTGGGCAGACGGACTGACACTCAACCCAAAAGAAATTGACAACGAGCGCGGTGTTATCCATGAAGAATGGCGCACACGCACGGGAGCCATGATGCGCATGTACGAAAAAATACTTCCCACAGCCTATCCGGACAGTAAATATGGTCACCGTTTACCCATCGGAACGATGGAAGTAGTGGACAATTTTCCTCATCAGGCATTACGTGACTATTATGAGAAATGGTATCGTCCCGACCAACAAGGTATCATGATCGTCGGTGATATCGATGTAGACAAAGTGGAAGCCAAGATTAAAGAAATTTTCTCTCCCATCAAAATGCCGGAAAACCCGGCCGAGCGCAAGTACTTCCCTGTACCTGACAACAAAGAAGCAATCGTAACTATCGCCAAGGATAAAGAACAAACTAACACAATTATTTATCTCTGGCATAAACATGACATCGTTCCCAACGAGGCCAAGAAGAATATGGACTATCTGGTCATGAACTATATGAAGTCTATGATAAACAATATGCTCAACGCCCGTTTAAACGAATTGAAAGAAACTCCGCAACCTCCTTTCATCTACGCTGTAACTGAAGACGGAAACTTCTTCCTGTCCAAGACGAAGGATGCCTTTACCGGCATTGCCGTAAGCAAGGAAGACGGAATAGACACAGCACTCTCTGCATTGACACGTGAAATAGAACGTGTACGCCAATTCGGTTTCACTGCTTCCGAATATGCACGTGCCAAAGCTGACTATCTGCGCCAATTGGAATCAGCCTATAATGAACGCGATAAAGTAAAAAATAACGCATATGTGAACGAATATGTGCGCCACTTCATTGACAACGAGCCTATTCCGGGAATTGATGCAGAATATGCCATCATGAATCAAATTGCCCCTAACATTCCGGTAGAAGCAATTAACTCATTCATCCCATCACTGGTAAATGACAGCAACATTGTGGTCAATATCTTCTGCCCTGAAAAAGAAGGCATGAAATATCCTACCGAACAAGAAATTATGGATGTGCTCAACAAAGTGAAAGCAGAGAAACTCACTGCGTATGAAGATAAGGTATCTGATGAGCCACTGATAGCTGAACAACCGAAGGCCGGCACCATTGTGAAAAACGGAAGAAGGTCCGTTCGGTTCTACCGTACTCACTTTATCAAACGGTGTACGTGTCATCTTGAAAACAACAGATTTCAAAGCAGACGAAATTCGTATGCGCGCATTCAGTCCCGGTGGTAACTCCTTGTTCCCCGACAATGAAATTCTTCAGATAAAAGTACTGAACGATGTAGCCGGATTGGGCGGATTGGGCAACTTCAGCAATGTAGACTTGGAAAAAGTGTTAGCCGGGAAAAAAGCCAGTATCAGTACTGCCGTAAACGGCCTGAGCGAAGGAATGAACGGAAGCTGCTCACCTAAGGATTTAGAGACCCTACTACAGTTGGTTTATCTGAGTTTCACCGCTCCACGTATGGATCAAAATGCATTTGAATCATACAAAAGCCGCACTAAAGCCGCCCTTGCCAATCAGGAAGCCAATCCACAAATCGCATTGTCTGACTCACTGCAGAAAGCAATGTATATGAACCATCCGAGAGCATTGCGCGTCAAAGCGGATATGATTGACAAAATTGACTACAAGCGAATCATGGAAATGTATAAAGACCGCTTTAAAGATGCCGGTGATTTTACTTTCCTCTTTGTCGGAAACATAACCTTGGATGAAGCCAAACCACTTATTGAAACTTATCTGGGCGGATTACCAACTATCCATCGTACCGAGAATTTCCGCGATACAAAAATGGATATCCGCAAAGGCAAATACACCAACGTATTCAGTAAAAACTGGAAACTCCATTAGCCAGCGTATTGATAATCGCCAGTGGCAAATGCGAATACACATTAAAGAACGATGTGCTGATGTCTTTCCTCACCCAATCATTGGATAAAGTGTATCTGGAGAGCGTTCGCGAAAAAGAAGGCGGTTCATATGGTGTGAGTGTCTACGGACAACTCAGCCGTTATCCGAATGATGATGAAGCTTTCCTGCAAATCTATTTCGATACTGATCCAGCCAAACGTGAAAAGATGACACAAATCATCATGAACGAACTGCAAAAAGATAGCACAGGATGGTCCGGCTGCCGAACACATAAACAAAACAAAAGAGTTTATGCTGAAGAAACATACCGAGCAAATGAAAGAAAACGGTTATTGGTTGAATATACTGAACCAATATTATTGGTATAAAGCCGATATGGACAGCAACTTCCAACAAGTGGTGGAAAGTATCACCCCGAAGATGTCAAGCAGTTTGCCAAAGCCCTGCTGGAACAAAACAATTGCATTGAAGTCAGCATGACTTCCGGTGAAACAAAATAATCGTTCTTGCCTATGCTTTTTACGATTATAAGAAGAAATGAAAAACTTGCCGCAAAGCGGAGTCCGATGTTCGACAAAAACCGCTTTGCCAAGTTTTTAATCTATTTCATGGTAGCATATTGGGCAGCGCTCCTCTTATTTATGGGGGTAACGCTGCCCTCAGCTTTTTTGAATCGGCAGCTCCAAGCATGGAGCCTTATCACATCCTCAATCAAGGATTAATATATGTGTTAATAACTGACTTTCTAGTGCGTTTTGTGATTCAAACCGCCACTTCTCACGAAATCAAGCCTTATCTGCTTATGCCGGTCAAGAAAAAAAAAACTGATAGACACCCTATTGCTTCAGTCGGCAACAAGCCTTTACAACCTCTTTTGGTTTTTCCTTTTCGTACCTTTCGCTTTTCTTTCCATCTTCCGCTTTTATGGAATGACCGGAATGATGTGCTACCTGACAGGTATATGGTTACTCATGATATTGAACAATTATTGGTATCTGTTATGCAAGATGCTGCTCAACGAAAAGACCGTGTACTTATTGCTTCCGTTGGCTGTATATAGTCTGTTGGCCATAGCTGAATTCATTCCCGAAGGCAATCCCATCAGCACTTTCACCATGAATCTGGGAGAAGGATTTATCGAAGGAAGTCTGCCGGCCTATCTGAGTGTCATTATCCTTATCCTGCTAATGATATTCATCAACCGTACTTTGCAAATTCGTTTGCTCTATAGCGAAATATCCAAGGTGGAAGATACGAAGATAAAACACGTATCAGAATATAAATTTCTGGACCGTTATGGTGAGATAGGCGAATACATTCGTTTGGAACTGAAGTTGTATCTCCGCAACAAAACGGTAAAGACACAGTTCCGCATGGGATTTATCATCATGATTGCTTTCTCATGCGTGCTTGCCTTCACCGATGTCTACGACAGAATGACCAATTTTATCTGCATCTACAATTTTGCCATCCTGCCCGTCATGACATTGGGACAAGTGATGTGTTTCGAAGGGAATTATCTGGATGGTCTGATGAGCCGCAAAGAATCCATATACAATTTGTTACGGGCTAAATACTATTTGAACTGCCTGATTCTGTTGATTCCTTCCCTCATCATGATTATCCCAATCATCCGGGGGAAAATATCCCCCTTGATGGCGGTATCTTATCTGCTCTTCACCGTAGGAGCGGTATTCTTTACCCTGCTCCAACTGGCAGTCTACAATAAGAAAACGCTCCCACTGAACGCCAATGTAATGCGCAGCAACAGAGGCAGTTCGCTATTCCAAAGCTTCCTTATTTCATGTGCCCTCTTCATGCCACTGATAGTCAACTCTACATTGACCACTTTCTTGGAGCAGAACACGGCATTTATCATCATGATGCTCATAGGACTGACATTGACTATAACCCATACCATTTGGATAAAGAATATCTATAACCGTTTCATGAAACGCCGCTATGACAATATGGAAGGTTTTCGTGATTCCCGATAAAATAAATAATATATGAATATCACAATAGAGCAACTAAAAAAAGAACTTCGGAGCGAAAGTAGCCGCAGATATAGAAAACTATACCATCCAAAGCGGTGACATGCTGGGCTTGGTAGGCAACAACGGTGCCGGAAAAACAACCCTGTTCCGACTGATACTGGACTTGCTGAAAGCAGACAGCGGAAGCATATGCATCGGCAATTTCAATGTGAGCAAGAGTGAAGAATGGAAAAACGTGACCGAGCATTTATCGATGACAGTTTTCTGATTGATTATCTCACTCCCGAAGAATATTTCCATTTCGTAGGGAAAATGTATGGTCTGAAAAAAAAAGATGAAGTAGATGAACGGATTAGTAAGTTCAACCGCTTTATGAATGGAGAAGTGATCGGACAGAAGAAACTTATCCGCAACTACTCGGCAGGCAACAAGCAGAAAATAGGTATTATCTCCGCGATGTTGCATCAACCGCAAGTATTGATATTGGATGAACCGTTTAATTTTCTCGATCCCACTTCACAATCGGTAATCAAACATATCCTGAAAGCCTACCATGAAGAAACCGGAGCGACTATTCTGATTTCAAGTCATAACCTGAATCATACAGTCGATATCTGTCCACGCATCGCATTACTTGAAAACGGAAAGATTATTCGTGACATTGATAATCACGATTACTCTGCCGAAAAAGAATTGGAAGACTATTTTAATATAAAAGAAGAATAGAACAATGAAGAAACTCCTCTCCCATTTGCTGATACTGAACATACTAGCCGTACTACTGGCTTCATGTGGCACATCTGCCCCAAGCTATAACTACAAAGAACTGGCACGTGCCTCTATACGTCTAAACATAGATATAGACATGAAAGATAACCATCGGTTGTATGTAGAATCAGCAAAGTGGTTGGGAGTTCCCTATCGAGGAGGAGGCAACAATAAAAGAGGCATAGACTGTTCGGGATTGACTTCGCATTTATACAAAAAAGTCTATCGCAAGAAGTTGGAACGCAACTCTGACGACCAGCGTACCAAAAACTGCCGTAAGGTAAGCAAAAGCAAACTACGCGAAGGAGACTTGGTGTTTTTCCACAACGGACGCAAGAAAAGAACTGCCAGCCACGTGGGAATCTACCTGAAGGATAATAAATTTATCCATGCAAGTACCAGTCGCGGAGTGATTGTCAGTAGCCTGAATGAAGAGTATTATCGCAAGCACTGGCTTTCAGGCGGTCGGGTATCCGGTATAAAATAAACAATTATTTCCTCCGAAAAATTTTAAAATTCATCTATTAATTCCATATCTTTGCCTGAAAAGCGCAAAATGGAATACAAGACTTATTTATTTGACTTCGACTATACTTTGGCCGACTCATCACGTGGAATCGTAATTTGCTTCCGCAATGTGTTAACACGCCACGGACACACCGATATAACCGATGAAAGTATCAAACGCACCATCGGAAAAACACTTGAAGACTCATTCAGCATCCTGACCGGCATCACCGACAAAAATACACTCATCTCCTATAAAAAGAATATGTGAAAGAAGCGGACATACATATGACCGCCAATACCAAGTTCTTCCCCGAAACCGTTGCAGTGCTGAAAGCCCTGAAAAGAGAGGAGCCCAAATTGGTATCATCTCCACCAAATATCGCTACCGCATCCATGAAATGGTGGACCAGCATTTCCCAAACAAATTCTTCGACATCATCATCGGCGGAGAGGATGTGAAAAAGGCAAAGCCAAGCCCTCAAGGACTTCTGAAAGCACTACGCTGCCTGCATCGCAAGAAAAAGACACATTATATATAGGTGACAGCATCATCGACGCACAAACCGCCCTATTAGCCGGAGTAGACTTCGTAGGCGTACTGAACGGCATGACCACGCGCGAAGAACTTGCCGAATACCGACACCGGCAGATTCTGCCCGACCTCACCCTGCTGCCGCTGATAAACAAGGAGACCACGCCTCCCCTTCTTCAGCGGTTGGTGTCCCATAAAGCCCTCATCTATTACCGGCTTCTTCATCAAAAACAAATCAGAGGGAAGAAAGAACTGCCCAAAGACCAACAACCCCCACATGCAAGAACTGCAGAAAGACGTTTCAAGGCAACTTCTGTCCCGATTGCGGACAGACACAAAATACGCCACGCTTCACTATTCGCAACGCCTTCCAGAACATATTAAGCGGATTTTTTCAATATCGATAATGGATTCAGCCGCAACCTGCTGGAATTTCTCTACCGTCCCGGATATATGATAAGAGATTATATAGATGGAAAACGAGTGCATTACTTCAAACCATTCCAAAGCCTGTTTGTACTGGCTGCCCTTTATATCATGTTTGTCCAGCTGATAGACCCGGAGGCACTGAAAAACAGAGATAAAGAATACAAAGAAACTCCCACATACGAACAACTGATAGACAATATCAAAGAGCAGAAAGAATATGCCATCAAAGACAGTGCCCGGATATATTTGGGACAAAGTCTGCTCTATGCCGACAGCGCCCGAATAGCGGATACCGACATCACCATGGAAGATAAAATAAACGTAAAATTGAAAGACAAGCCGGATAATACAAGAACCGCAACCGACGACAACGATGACATTGTTGACGATTTAACAGAGGCCGGTATAGCTGTCGGTGTAGCATTAGACGAATATAAAGAGAACTTCCTAAGCGAAAACAAATATATTTCAACCGTTTACAATTTAATGAGAAGTTGGATTCATGGAAATAAAGCTTTCAGTATACTGCTTTTACTACCGGTTTTCACATTGGCAAGCCGATGGAGTTTCCGCAAATCTACGGTCTGCAGTTCAAGGCTGAACAAGGAAAGAAGTTGTTTGTTCACCACATTCAGAACGCTGAAAACGGTGCAGTTGTTGAATTCGACAAGGTTTTGTTGGTAGACAACAATGGTGATGTTAAAGTTGGCGCTCCTGTAGTAGAAGGCGCAAAAGTAGTATGTGAAGTTGTTTCTCCGTTGGTAAAAGGCGATAAAGTCTTGGTTTTCCACAAGAAAAGAAGAAAAGGTTATCGTAAATTGAACGGTCATCGTCAGCAGTTCACAGAAGTTTTAATCAAAAAGTTGTTGCTTAACTTAAAAAGGAGTAAAAAGAAATGGCACATAAGAAAGGTGTTGGTAGTTCTAAGAACGGCCGTGAATCAGAAAGCAAACGATTAGGTGTTAAATTGTTCGGTGGTGAAGTTGCTAAAGCTGGTAACATCATCGTTCGTCAGAGCAGAAAGAGGATAAACCAAGCCGTCTGCCGAAAGTTCCGTAGCCCCCATATTAAAAACAGAAACCTGTTGAGTCGGAAAAGATTCAAACACGCTATCTTCTTTAATAGGTATAAACAGCCCATAATCAGTCAACATCCTCACTTCTGCCTGCTCCATATAGTCAGCAAGCAGACTGATGTTTCCCAAAGTATGATCTTCCCGCTTACCGGTAGCCCCCATAATCGTAATATCCCGCCTTCCCTGAGACAGACAGAAACGAAATGCCTTACTCAAATCATTCGTATCCTGCTCCGTTTCACGATGAATGAGATGAACATAGCGTTCCTTTATCTCCGGCAATAACGAATCACCATCACCCACAATAGCAGCCGGCATCTTCCCAAAGCGAAGATATGTGTTGACCGCCCCGTCACAACAAACCACATAAGGACACTCCCTCAACCATTCCTTAGCCAAAGAAGAAGAAGGGAAGTCTCCATCTGCCAATATAATAGTTTGAGGTATATTTATTTGTTCCGGTAATTTATATTCTTTCATTCTGTTACATTCATTAATTGTTTCCACCTTAGATACCCCCCAAAAGCTATCACGGCATAAAGTCCATAAAGAAAGGAAGTAAAATAAAGATCTTTATAAAGATATAACGCAAGATATAACATCTACAACAAGCCACACCAACCATTGCTCCACATATTTATGTGCCAACATCCACATAGCTATAATACTTAAAGCTGTAGTAAAACTATCCCACCATGGTATTGTACTGTCTGTATACGTTGCCAATATCCCACCTATCAACGCAAACACAAGGCATAGAACAACAAACAAAGGCATAAACAACTTGCGAGGGTAAAAGTAATCAATTTCTCCTGCCTGCCGGGAACATGCCTCAACCATACCCACCAGCCATAGATACGCCAGCAAATAATAAACACTGATACCCGAATCTGCATACAGCCCCACCTGATAGTACACAACTATATAAATGGCAGGCATAATGACACTCACAGGCCACAACCAAATGCTTGCCTTGTACTCAAACCACAAATAAAGCAGCCCGACAAGAGTACCCACTATTTCAAGATAATTCATCTTCCGTTCATTTTCATATTAAATCCAAATGCAAAAGTAACGAATAACTCATACACCTTACCATTTTTTATCTATCTTTGTCCACTAATTAAAGAAATATCAAAAAGAGTAAAAGATATGCTTACTATTAAACAAATTACCGACAACACGGAAGGAGTTATCCGCGGATTGGAAAAAAAGCACTTCAAAGATGCAAAAGCAACCATTGAACAAGTGCTTGCATTTAACGATAAAAGACGTAATACACAGAATCAATTAGATAAAAATCTGGCAGAGGTCAACTCTATCTCGAAATCTATCGGTCTGCTCATGAAAGAAGGCAAAAGGAGGAAGCAGAAACAGCTAAAGCACGCGTTGCTGAAATCAAAGAAATCAGCAAAACCCTGCAAGCCGAAATGGACCAAGCTCAAGAAGACATGACCAATCTGCTCTATACCATCCCCAATGTTCCCTATGATGAAGTACCCGAAGGCTTTGGGGCCGAAGATAACGTAGTGGAAAAGATGGGAGGTATGGAAACCGAGCTCCCCTAAAGATGCACTTCCCCATTGGGAACTTGCCAAGAAATATGACTTAATCGATTTTGACTTGGGCGTAAAAATTACCGGCGCGGGTTTTCCTGTATATAAGGGTAAAGGAGCACGCTTGCAACGCGCACTCATAAACTTCTTCCTTGACGAAGCACGTGCTTCCGGTTATGACGAAATTATGCCTCCGACGGTTGTCAACACCGCCTCCGGTTATGGAACCGGACAATTGCCTGACAAAGAAGGACAGATGTATCACTGCGAAGTAGATGATTTATATTTGATTCCCACTGCCGAAGTGCCTGTGACAAACATCTATCGCGATGTTATTTTGGATGAAAAGCAATTGCCTATCAAAAATTGTGCATACACTCAATGTTTCCGTCGTGAAGCCGGCTCATACGGTAAAGATGTTCGCGGTCTGAACCGCTTGCACGAATTCTCCAAAGTAGAATTAGTCCGCATTGACAAGCCCGAACATTCCAAACAATCACATCAGGAAATGCTGAATCACGTAGAAGGTCTATTACAAAAGCTGGAACTCCCCTATCGTATTCTCCGTCTTTGTGGCGGTGATATGAGTTTTACAGCTGCTCTTTGCTTCGATTTTGAAGTATATTCGGAAGCACAGAAACGCTGGTTGGAAGTCAGCTCCGTTTCAAACTTCGACACATATCAGGCTAACCGTCTGAAATGCCGCTATCGCAACGCAGACAAGAAAACCGAACTTTGCCATACATTGAACGGTTCAGCATTGGCATTGCCGCGCATCGTTGCTGCACTGCTTGAAAACAATCAGACTCCCGAAGGAATCCGTATCCCCAAAGCATTGGTTCCCTATTGTGGATTTGACATGATTGACTGATATACTATGGTGTAATCGGTTACAAATTTCATATACAATAACAAGACTTAGTCATATAGCATAAGCCACCCATATAAAAAGGGTGGCTTTTCTTTTTGTCGTTAGAAAATATAATCATAACTTTGCAAACAATTATCAAATTGATATCCAAGCAAGAAGAACAACTAACTTATAGTATAGCAAAATGAATAAGATTATTTCAAAAGAACATTTCTCAGAAAAGGTCTTTAAGCTGGTGATAGAGGCTCCTCTTATTGCAAAGTCTCGCAAAGCAGGACACTTTGTAATCGTCCGTGTAGGCGAAAAAGGCGAACGTATGCCGCTGACCATAGCCGGTGCAGACCCCATAAAAGGAACCATCACATTGGTAGTGCAAGAGGTAGGACTCTCCTCTACCCGTCTTTGCGAACTGAATGAGGGTGATTACATCACTGATGTTGTAGGTCCATTGGGAAAAGCTACCCACATCGAAAACTTCGGAACCGTAGTCTGTGCCGGAGGAGGAGTCGGCGTTGCCCCAATGCTTCCTATTGTCCAAGCATTAAAAGCCGCCGGAAACCGTGTCATCACCGTATTGGCAGGACGCAGCAAAGAACTGATTATTCTCGAAAAAGAAATGCGCAAAAGCTCCGACGAAGTTATCATCATGACGGATGATGGCTCTTATGGTCGCAAAGGACTGGTAACAGAAGGTGTAGAAGAAGTGATAAAACGCGAAAAAGTAAACAAATGCTTCGCCATCGGTCCCGCCATCATGATGAAATTTGTCTGCCTGCTGACTAAGAAATATGAAATACCTACCGATGTATCTCTGAACACCATCATGGTGGACGGAACAGGTATGTGTGGTGCATGCCGCATCACCGTGGGAGGCAAAACACGCTTCGTATGCGTGGATGGTCCTGAATTTGACGGACATCAAGTGGATTTCGATGAAATGCTAAAACGTATGGGAGCTTTCAAAGAGATTGAAAGGGAAGAAATTCATAAACTGGATACAGACAAACAACCCGAAACTTGCGAAGCGACCAAGGAACTTGATGGACGTGATGCCCCTTGGCGTACAGAGTTGCACAAAGCGATGAAACCCAAAGAACGCATGGCCATTCCCCGTGTCAAGATGAATGAGCTGGATGCAGAATACCGTTCGCATAGCCGTAAAGAAGAAGTGAACTTGGGACTGAACGAAGAACAAGCCATAACGGAAGCCAAGCGTTGTCTGGATTGTCCCAACCCGACTTGCATGAATGGCTGCCCGGTAGGAATCAATATTCCTAAATTCATTAAAAACATCGAACGCGGAGAATTCCTCGAAGCTGCAAAGACTCTGAAAGAGACCAGTGCTCTGCCGGCTGTATGTGGTCGCGTTTGTCCACAAGAAAAACAATGCGAATCGCAATGTACACATTTGAAAGCCGGACACGAAGCTGTTGCCATTGGTTACTTGGAACGTTTTGCAGCTGATTACGAACGTGAAAGCGGGCAAATATCCGTCCCACACATAGCAGAAAAAAACGGAATCAAGATAGCCGTCATCGGTTCAGGTCCTGCAGGGCTTTCCTTTGCCGGAGATATGGCCAAGCTGGGCTATGAAGTAACTGTATTCGAAGCATTACATGAAATCGGCGGCGTATTGAAATACGGCATCCCTGAATTCCGCCTGCCCAACAAGATTGTAGATGTGGAAATCAATAACTTGGCAAAGATGGGTGTCACCTTTATGAAAGATTGCATTGTAGGCAAAACCATCAGTGTGGAAGATTTGGAAGCCGAAGGTTTCAAAGGTATATTTGTCGCATCAGGCGCCGGCCTGCCCAACTTCATGAACATTCCGGGGAAAACTCCATCAACATCATGTCTTCCAATGAATACCTGACCCGTGTAAATCTGATGGATGCAGCCAGCGATGATTCTGATACTCCGGTGGTATTTGGAAAGAATGTAGCCGTTATCGGTGGAGGCAACACTGCCATGGACTCTGTCCGCACCGCCCGCCGTTTGGGAGCAGAGCGCGCCATGTTATTTACCGCCGTTCAGAGGAAGAAATGCCGGCACGTTTGGAAGAAGTAAAACACGCCAAGGAAGAAGGAGTGGAATTCATGACTCTCCACAACCCCATTGAGTACATCGCTGACGAAAAAGGGCGCGTCAAACAAGTAGTATTGCAAAAGATGGAATTGGGTGAACCAGATGCTTCGGGTCGCCGCAGTCCTGTAGCCATTCCGGGAGCAACAGAAACCATCGATATAGACATGGCTATTGTCAGTGTGGGCGTATCTCCCAACCCGATCGTTCCCAGCTCTATCAAAGGATTGGAATTGGGACGTAAAGGAACTATCGCTGTAAACGATAATATGCAATCATCCATCCCGACTATCTATGCCGGTGGAGATATCGTTCGCGGAGGAGCAACGGTGATTCTGGCAATGGGCGACGGACGCAGAGCCGCTGCCGCCATGCATGCACAATTAACTCAGCAGAAATAACAGATACATTAGACACAGAAGACACGGATTTGCATGAACTTATTCTCCATTCCGTGAAATCTGTGTCTAATCATAACATATACCATCATTAACTAAATAATTCTTAAACACTCCGGGTAATAAACAAATAATAACGCTGATTTAACCGGTATTATAGCTACTCCTAGTTACTTTTGCCAACATATAATCACGTATAAAGAGAAAAACAAATGACCCAAAGGGTAAGTCTCAGCATATTACTCTGTACCTTAGCGGCACTGACAGCACAAGCACAATGGAGCAAACAGGATTCTCTCCGTTTACAGCAATTGTTAAATGGAGAGGAAGAATTAATCATCAACAAAGAAGCTGTAAAATCAATTCATTTTGACTTTAAACCGACTAAGGATGCCATCCAAGGAAGTCCGATGATATCTCAAGACAAACCATGGATGAAATTTCTAGATGCCTTACCCAAAAACTTTGGAGATACCACCCAATGGATAAAACCCCAATATGTTCGCTTTACCCCTTACACCCCCTATACAAGATGGGATGAAGACCCGGTAAATGATCCGATTATCACCAATGAGAAAGAACTGAAAATATCCATGGTGTTAAATGTAAAACAGCGCAATCAAATATGATGTAAGGGAACAACGTGTTATACTTACCGGCAAAAATAACAATGCCATTCAAGTCAGCGTAGGAGCAACATATACTTTCGATGCCGAAAAAATTACTTTATGAAAACCTTACCACACGAGGACGTGCCATCAAACGCAACCGCAAACATGCCAATGCCTGGAAAAGCTATATGGACTATATACCAACCCTGCAGGATACCGTAAAGAAAGACACTACCCTAATGATGGAACTTCTGCGTAAACAAGCCGAAAGGCTCTACCCGGGAGTAGTGGAATCTTCTGACTCCCTACTTCTTAAAAACAAAGTAAACGGCCAAAACCAGACAAAGGAAAGCCGCTAAATGATTCCACTTCAGTTCCGTTTTAAAAGCCCAAACTGAAAATAGAGTAAACACGGCTAACGTAATCACTTCTTGTATTACTTTTTTAACTGCATGATATCAAACGGCCCTCCGTTATCGCGAAAGCCTAAACGATTGGCAGGCACCTGAAGACAATACTCAAAAAAAGCAACCGCCCAACTAAAAGCAATCACGCCAATCAATGGAAGTGCCGCAAACCAACTGAATTCCTGTTTCATCTTTAAATGCCCATACCATGCAAAAGTCATGAACACATTCGAAAAAATCAATAAAACGATTGAATAAATACCTTGAGATACCATTTTGTTCTTAATCTATTTTATCAGGAAGTAAATCCTCCTGTATGTTTGTCATACTTCCCCATAAGCTATAACGTGCCTCGGGATTCAATTTCTCTAAAGATTTCAACACCTCTTTCATGTCCGAACGATTTGACCGGCTTTCGTAAGGACAATTCTTTATCTGCCGACGATACCCCCGAACACGAGCCATATCTGACAAATCAGACTCATGCACCAAGCACATGGGACGAATGATAGTCATGTCAAACTTACGCATCACCAACCGAGGCGGCATAGTTCCAAATGCCCCTTGAAAAGTGATATTCATCAACAATGTTTCCAAAATATCATCCATGTGATGCCCCAATGCTATCTTAGTACATCCATGCTCTTTAGCAACTGTGAAAAGAGCCTTCCTCCGATTCCACGAACAAAGGAAGCACGGAGATTTACGAGTATCAGTTGACAAATCGAACGATGTTTCAAAATACACAAATGGCACTCCCAAACCCTCAGCATAATTCTTCAAGTATTCCAAATCGGACTGATAAGGAATATTCGTCATGCCGATGTGTACTGCCATAACCGTAAAGCGTGGTTTTAAGATACGAGAACGCTTTGCCAACAATTCCAATAACGCCAACGAATCTTTACCTCCGGACAAACCAACCAATATCTTATCTCCATCTTCAATAAGACGATATTTCACCATCCCCTTGTTAAAGCGTTGCTCCACACGGCGCATTATTTTATCTTCTTCCGTAAATTGTGCCATATCTGTTTTTAGAAATCGGGCACAAAAATACATGAAAAGAATGATTTATGGAAGATTTCATAAAATAGAATGAAGTAAAGTGGCATAATTCCAATAAATATTGTATTTTTGAATTTAGAATAGTACAAATATTGCAGATAAAATGATACGCAAAAGATACATAGCCTGCCTGTTTGCCTTAGGGCTGACGAGCAGCATGATGGCGCAAAACCTCGAACAAGCTAAAAAACTTTTCCTTGAAGGAGAATTTGAAAAGGCCAAACCTGTGTTTCAGAGTTTGGTGAAAAAAGGCCCCATCCAATGCCAATTATAATTATTGGTATGGTGCTTGCTGCTATGAAACCGGAGAAAAAGTTGAAGCACAACCCTATCTGGAGAAAAGTGCGGCACGCAAAGTGATTGATGCATTCAAATATCTGGGAAAGCTATATTATGATATGTACCGCTTCGAAGATGCAGTGGACAACTACGAGCAACACATCGAATGGCTGGAAAAGAAAAAACGACCAACCGAAGCAGCTGAATCCGAATTAGAAATTATCAAACAAGGCGCACGCATGATTAAGGGTGTGGAAGACGTAGCCGTAATAGATAGCTTTGTGGTAGACAAGAACGAATTTCTGAAAGCATATAAAGTGAGTCATGAATCAGGTACTTTACATCAAGACAACTCCATCGCAGGCACTATTTACCAGTCAGAAATGGGTAATAAAATAATTTATGGTGATCAAGACCCTGATGGAAAAATGCAACTTTACTCACGCATAAAGCTGATAAATAATTGGAGCGTTCCGGAACCTTTAAATACCCTGAATGAACAGGGAAATGTCAACTACCCCTATCTGATGGCAGACGGAGTAACACTATATTATGCTTCTGATGGAGAAGGCTCGTTGGGTGGATATGACATATTTGTTACTCGCTATGACTCAGAAAGTAGTAGCTACTTACGACCGGATAATATTGGAATGCCCTTTAATTCACCGGCCAATGATTATATGTATGTCATTGATGAATTAAATAATTTAGGATGGTTTGCATCCGACCGCTATCAACCTGAAGACAAGGTCTGTATTTATGTTTTTGTTCCAAATGAAACGAAGGTAGTATACGATTATGAAAATACTGACCCGACAACACTTAAAGAGGCAGCTAGCTTGCGTTCTATCCGAACCACTTGGAAAGATACAGATAAAGTACGTATTGCCAAACAAAAGTTAGCTGCCCTGATATATGCCAAAGATACGGAAAAGAAGGAAGGAGACTTTTTATTTATAATAGATGATTCCACTGTCTATCACACTCTCAATGATTTCCGCTCCACCCCTGCACGAGCCGCATACCAACAAGTGATGCAGAAGCAAAAAGATTATGATATGCTCTCCAAAAATCTTGAAGAGAAACGAGAGCAATATGCTCAAAGCAATCGTTCACAAAAGAAAGCCCTCGCTCCCGGCATACTTGACTTAGAAAAACGGACCGAACAGCTTTTGAAAGAAATTGAAAAGCTTACTCTGAACGTACGAAACGAAGAGATAAAGAAATTAAAACACTAATACAAGCTAAAATGGAAGCACTTATTATCATCGCTCTAATATTGGCCGGTCTACTTCTCTTTATTGTAGAAGTATTCCTTATTCAGGTATTAGTATTGCCGGAATAGCGTCAGTTATTTGTATCTTGTATGCTAATTATTATGCCTTTTCCGCTTTAGGGTCGGAAGCAGGCTTTCTTACACTGGCAGTTTCAGCTGTGGGATGTATCGGTATCACCGCGTGGTTTATGCATTCCAAGACAATGGATAAACTATCTTTAAAGAAAAGCCTCGACTATAAAATCAACCCATTGAAAGGATTGAATATTAAAGTCGGTAACAAAGGTATCACAGTTACTCGTCTAGCCTTGATCGGTAATGCTGAGATAAGCGGACATATTATAGAAGTCCGTTCTGCCGACGGACTGATAGATGAAAAAACACCTATCTATGTAGAGCGTATCGTAGAAAATACGGTCATTGTACGTAAACTCAAATAACATAAATATTCACACTAAAATACGAATTACCATGATTGAACCCAACTATCTTCCCTTCATTCTCATTGGAGGTGGAATTATTTTTGTAATATTATTTTTTCATTATGTACCATTCTTCCTTTGGCTTTCAGCCAAAGTATCAGGTGTACGCATCTCATTGATACAGTTATTCTTAATGCGCATCCGAAATGTCCCGCCATACGTAATCGTCCCGGCAATGATTGAAGCGCATAAAGCCGGTTTGAGCACTATCACTCGCGACGAGCTGGAAGCACACTATATGGCAGGCGGACACGTAGAAAAAGTGGTACACGCATTGGTTTCCGCTTCTAAAGCTAACATCGAACTTTCTTTTCAAATGGCAACAGGAATTGACTTGGCAGGTCGTGATGTATTTGAAGCCGTGCAAATGTCGGTCAATCCGAAAGTAATTGACACTCCTCCTGTTACTGCCGTAGCAAAAGATGGTATCCAATTGATAGCCAAGGCACGCGTTACCGTACGCGCTAATATACGTCAATTAGTAGGTGGCGCAGGAGAAGACACCATTTTGGCACGTGTAGGCGAAGGTATCGTATCCTCTATCGGATCGTCCGAGAACCACAAATCGGTATTGGAGAATCCGGATTCAATCTCCAAACTGGTACTCCGCAAAGGCTTGGATGCCGGAACAGCTTTTGAAATTCTATCAATCGATATTGCGGATATAGACATAGGTAGAAACATCGGTGCAGCCTTGCAAATTGATCAAGCTAATGCAGACAAAAATATCGCACAAGCCAAGGCTGAGGAACGTCGTGCTATGGCAGTTGCACTGGAGCAGGAAATGAAAGCGAAAGCCGAAGAAGCCCGCGCCAACGTAATCCAAGCAGAAGCTGAAGTGCCCAAAGCCATGGCTGAAGCATTTCGTAGTGGCAATCTAGGTATCATGGATTATTATCGTATGAAAAATATACAGGCAGATACCTCCATGCGCGAAAATATTGCAAAACCCGAAACAAGTTTCGGCAATGAACCGTTAAGCAAATAATAACTTAGGACGTACTGATTATATCTACCATAGAAGCAAGCTCTCATGAAGTTACCCGATATTCCGAAAAGATATCAAATGTATGCATCCATAGATCTTCTTCTATTATTTTGAAAAAATATTTATTATAAAAACAATTAAAAGCAATGTCCATGAAAAAATATTATGCCGAATCTGAATTGATTATCAATCCTGATGGTTCTATTTTTCACCTTCATGTAAAGCCGGAACAACTAGCAGATAAAATAATTCTTGTGGGTGACCCGGGTCGTGTAGCTTTAGTAGCTTCCCATTTCGACACCATAGAGTGTGAAGTAGAAAGTCGTGAGTTTAAGACCATTACCGGAACCTATAAAGATAAACGTATTACGGTAGTTTCTACAGGTATTGGCTGCGACAATATAGATATCGTAATGAACGAATTGGATGCTTTGGCTAATATCGATTTTAAAAGCCGTTATGAGAAAGATAAGTTACGCCAACTGCAACTAGTACGCATAGGTACTTGTGGAGGTTTGCAACCTTATACTCCTGTAGGTACATATATCTGTTCAGAAAAGTCTATCGGTTTTGATGGATTGCTTAATTTTTATGCCGGCCGTAATGAAGTATGTGATCTCAAAATGGAACAAGCATTTATCAATTATATGGGTTGGGAAGGCAATGTATGCATCGCACATCCTTACGTTATTAATGCAGACAAAGAACTCATTGACCGCATCGCACAAAATGATATGATTCGCGGGGTAACTATCGCAGCCGGAGGCTTCTTTGGACCACAAGGACGGGAGCTCCGTATCCCTTTGGCCGATCCCAAACAAAATGAGAAAATTGAACAATTTGAATATGAGGGGTACCATATCACTAACTTCGAAATGGAAAGTTCTGCACTTGCAGGGCTTGCACGCTTAATGGGTCACAAAGCGATGACTGTATGTATGGTTATTGCTAACCGATTAATAAAGGAAGCCAACACAGGATATAAAAAATTCTATTGACGAACTGATAAAAAAAAGTTTTAGAACGAATATAATCACTACAGATGGAAGCCAATTTCAAACAAACAACTACTGATAAAGAAGAACGCTACAGCCTCTTCCTACCCCAATTCGAGCTTCTAATTTCGAACGAAAAGGAAGAAGTTAGTGTTCTTGCCAATGCCTGTGCCGCCCTTCATGAAGCCTTTGGTTTTTTTTGGGTAGGTTTCTATCTAGTCAAAAATGATAAACTCATTCTCGGTCCTTTTCAAGGAAGTGTCGCTTGTTACCATATCCGCAAAGGAAAAGGAGTATGCGGAACTTCATGGGCTGAATCTCGTACACTGATAGTACCTGATGTGGAACAATTCCCCGGACACATTGCATGCAGCTCCCTCTCCCGTTCCGAAATAGTAGTCCCTATCCTTGCTGATGAACAAGTAAAAGGAGTGTTGGACATTGATAGCGACGTATTAAACTCTTTTAATGAAATAGACCGCTACTACTTGGAAAAAGTAGCTGCCGTCATAGCTAAAACATTGTACTATTAAGATGAAAATGATAAACCAAGATACTATCTGTGCAATTGCCACCGCTCAAGGAGGAGCCATCGGAATTATCCGTGTATCCGGTCCTAGAGCTATTGAAATAACTTCACACCTATTTATCCCTGTACAAGGAAAACCATTAACCGAGCGAAAGCCTTATACTCTTACTTTCGGAAAAATCCTTTCTCCACAAGGAGAAGTTATCGACGAAGTATTGGTTTCTTTATTCCGTGCCCCCCATTCTTATACCGGTGAAGACAGCACAGAAATCATGTGTCATGGTTCATCCTATATTTTACAACAAGTAATACAACTCCTCATCCAGAGCGGATGCCGATCCGCATTGCCTGGTGAGTACACCCAACGTGCTTTTCTGAACGGAAAGATGGACTTGAGCCAAGCCGAAGCCGTAGCTGATTTAATCGCTTCTTCTTCTGCTGCAAGTCATCGTCTGGCAATGAGCCAAATGCGCGGTGGATTCAGTAAAGAACTTGCCGAACTACGTAATCGGTTGCTACACTTCACTTCGTTAATGGAGTTGGAACTGGACTTTAGCGACCATGAAGAATTGGAGTTCGCCAACCGCAGTGAACTGAACGAACTCGCTGCCCATATCGAACAAGTCATTGCACGATTAGCACACTCTTTCAGCGTAGGAAATGCCATCAAAAACGGTATTCCGGTAGCGATTATCGGAGAAACGAACGTTGGAAAATCCACTTTATTGAATGCATTGCTAAATGAAGAAAAAGCCATTGTAAGCGATATCCATGGAAACCCGCGATGTGATAGAGGATACAATAAATTTACAAGGCATTACCTTCCGGTTCATTGACACCGCAGGCATCCGTCAGACATCCGATACCATTGAAAGTCTAGGGATAAAGCGCACTTTTAAAAAATGGAACAATCCCATATCATTTTATGGATGATAGACTCTACAGATGTCAAAGGGCGGCTCGAAGAGTTACAAACCGAAATTCTTCCGCATTGCCAAAGTAAGAAACTGATTATTCTGTTCAATAAATCAGAATTGTTACTGCCCATACAAAAAGAAGAACTAGCAACTATGTTTGCCAATATTGAAACGGAGAAGTTATTTATTTCCGCCAAGAAACGAGAAAACATAACCACTTTGGAAGAGAAATTAGTGCAAGCAGCTACTTTGCCGGAAATCAGTCTTAATGATATTATTATCACAAATGCAAGACATTACGAAGCATTAGTCCAAGCCCTGAACTCCATTCATAGAGTACAGGAAGGATTACAATCGGATCTACCAGGAGATTTGGTAAGCGAGGATTTAAGACAATGTATCTTCCATCTTTCAGATATTGTGGGAGATGTAACTAATGATGAAGTGCTTGAAAATATATTTAAAA
>VOFG01004283.1_pt1 | contig 86191 bp, 101 predicted proteins | sample 5384171 | NCBI WGS metagenome assembly VOFG01 (sample SAMN12384726, study PRJNA508395) | human gut metagenome | isolation source: healthy gut F | host: Homo sapiens
GTGTGGGCGCTCGTCATTGGTGTTCTGATTATTGTCTGGATTTTCATTGGGCTGACCAATCTCGGCAGGCTAAATACGGTTGCCATGACAGCACTTTTTTTATTTGGTCACTGGTACTATTTAAAGAGATCTTTTTTAATTCAGATTTTGTGATGCTGATTACAGCAAGTGATGACACAATGACGTTTGGTGCGGCGGTAGAACTTGCGGTAGCAATGCCGCTTTCCTGGCTGCCGCTTATCAGCGATTATACAAGAGAAGCAGAAAAAGCCGTTTGCAGCAACACTTGCCAGTGTGCTTGTCTACAGTCTGGTCAGCATTTTTATGTACATGATCGGCATGGGAGCGGCTATTTTTACCGGTGAATATGACATTGCACAGATTATGTTAAAAACCGGTTTCGGCGTTGTCGGACTTCTTATTATTGTATTTTCCACGGTTACAACCACCTTTCTGGATGCTTACTCTGCAGGAGTTTCCAGTGTTTCCATTTCTTCAAAGATTCAGGAAAAATGGGCGGCGATCGTTGTTACCGTGATCGGAACGGCTGCAGCGATTGTGTATCCCATGGATAACATTACAAACTTTTATATCTGATCGGTTCTGTTTTTGCTCCGATGATCGCAGTACAGATCGCAGATTATTTCATTTTAAAGAAGGCAGATGCCGAAAAATCTGCTTTCCAGTGGCGTAATCTGGTGGTATGGCTTGCCGGTTTTATAATTTACCGCATATTGATGCAGGTGGATACACCGGTCGGAAATACACTGCCGGATATGGTGATCACAGTCATTCTCTGCCTGATTGTGGAAAAAGCTGCGGGGGCATCACACAACAGAAAAAGAGGATGAAAAATGAAGAAACTGAATTTAAAGAAATTGACGGTCACAGCAATCTTAGCAGCGGTAGCAGTGGTGGGAAGCTTGTTTTCCTTCCCGGTATTCGGCTCCAAATGCGCACCGGTACAGCATCTGGTAAATGTTTTATGCGCGGTTACCGTAGGACCATGGTGGGCGTTGGCACAGGCTTTTATTGCGTCGCTGATCCGTAATCTGCTGGGACTGGGAAGTCCGCTGGCATTCCCGGGAAGCATGTGCGGTGCATTGCTTGGCGGACTTCTTTATAAGTACGGGAAGAAACTTCCGTTTGCCTATCTCGGCGAGGTGGCAGGAACCGGAATCATTGGCGGAATGCTTTCTTATCCGGTGGCATATCTTGTCATGGGGAATAAAGCAGCGGCGTTATTCACATTTGTTGTTCCGTTCCTGATTAGTACCTGCGGTGGAACACTCATTGCTATTATTATTACGCTGCCGCTGAAAAAATCAGGTTTGCTTGGCAGAATGAAGGAAAGTTTAGAAGAGTAAAAATGTTAAGGCGTTGCTGCATCAGTATTGCATTGATGTATACGCCGGTCATGGTATGGAGAAGATAGGAAAATATGCGGTTGTTGATCAAACAGAGAGAGTTTTTGTGGACAAATTCCTATGACGTGTATGACGAGGAGGGGAATCCATCATCCACATTTCCAAACAGCTGCTATCCTGGGGTGCTGTCTACGTCATCGACATCAATGATCCCGCAGATGAGCTCGACGGACTGATGCTTGTGATCGCTATCGATGCGGCAAACTGCACGCAGGGAGCATCATAAGTGGGTAGAGCGCCACGGGGCGGGGCGTGAGATTGACAAGCAGATAGAAATTGACGTATACTAAACTGGATTTTGAGGAAAAGAAAGGAGGACGCAGGATGAACGGTCTGGGTTATGCACCGGTCTGCAGCAGCAGTGCATTGTCAAAAACATGTATTTTTCGCGTGTACGGGATTACTGCGCCCTTTTTAAGAAGGTTTAGCGTTTCTGTACATAGAAAAATGCGGCAGTAATTCCGAAACAGTTTGATCTCACAATGGTGTGGGATCGGGCTGTTTTTTTCAGTTTATTGATAAAAATAAAATGAAAAGAGGAATTACAGATGAACGAAAAACAGAATCTTCGACTTAAGAGAAATGTTGGACTGGACTATGTCCATACGTTTCTTTCAATATGAACATGCAAAGCTCGATCTGGGTGTTGTATCTCGCATATTGCGGGCTGCACCTGGCACAGATCGGACTCTTAGAGGGAATATACCATGCGACAAGCATCGTGTGTGAGATTCCTTCCGGGGCGGCAGCCGATCTGTGGGGCAGAAAACGCTGCATGATTTTGAGCAACCTCTGCATCGCGGTTTCCTGCGTGATCATGCTGTTCTCAAAAAGTTTCGGGTGGTTTGCGGTAAGCTTTGCCGTACAGGCACTTGGAAATAATTTAAACTCCGGCTCGGAGGAAGCGCTTGTATATGACAGCATGAAGTGCCTGGGGCAGGAAGAACACTACATGGGTGTCTATGGAAGACTCAATGTGTTGATCGAAGTGGCGCAGGGGCTTGCAACGGTCGCAGGCGGTGTGCTGGCAGAATTCTCCTACTTCTGGTGCTATGCGGCATGTGTTGTGATTGCGGTGCTGGCATTGCTGCCTGTACTGTGGATGGCGGAGCCGCCGCAGTGCAGCAAGGCAGCTGATACGGCAGGCGGGAGCGCAAAAGATGCGCCGGCGGAAGGAACTCCGGCACAGAGAACGATCTGGGAGACCGTGAAGCATCATTTTGCAGTCAGTGCATGTATCCTGCAAAAGGATGCCAGAATCGGAAAAATCATCGGCTTCTATTCTGTCGTTTTTGCGGCGCACACGCTGCTGTTTTTCTACAGCCAGCAATATTTCGCGGATTTCGGCTACAATAAAGTGCAGATCAGCGTTATTATGCTGCTCGTGGGAGGCGCTTCCTGCCTTGGTGCTCTCGTCAGTGAAAAAATGTACCGGTGGTTTGGGAAAAAGTGCCTGATACCGGAGACGATTATCATTGCGGGGGCAATACTCTGCTACGGAGCAGGAAAGGCGGACGTGGCTGCAGCGGCGCTTATGTGTGCAGGATTTGCGAACGCGGCATTGTATCCGATCCAGTCGGACTCCCTGAACGCACTGATTCCGTCAGAACAGAGGGCAACTTTAATCTCGGTCGACAGTATGTGTTTTTCCATCGCCATGATTGTGCTGTTCCCGCTCGCAGGAGCGTTTGCGGACCGGTGGGGGTTAAAGACGGTGTTGCTGCTGCTTGGTGTCATTTTACTGCTGTTTCTTTTGGCAGCCTTTTGCAGCGAAAAGAAAGCTTTTCAAGCGATCATTCCTGATGTATGATGAAAAAAGCGAGGTAAACATATGTTAAAATTAGAGAAGGGACGTCCTGCCGACTGCGCGGGACGTCTGGGAAAAGAAGTCCGGACGTATGATTTTCTGGACAAACTGAATATCGAATATGAGCGGATTGATCATGAGGCGGCAATGACGATGGAAGAGTGTGCGGATGTCGACGAAGCGCTCGGCGCAATGATCTGCAAGAATCTGTTTCTGTGCAACCGGCAGGAGACAACATTTTACCTGCTGATGATACCGGGAGATAAGAAGTTCAAGACAAAGGATCTGTCGGCACAGATCCATTCGTCACGCCTGTCTTTTGCAAAAGAGACTTATATGGAGGAGCTTTTAGACATCACGCCGGGATCGGTCAGCGTGCTCGGTCTGATGAACGACCGGGAACACCGTGTCCGGCTTCTGGTGGACCGGGATGTGCTGGAGGGTGACTATATCGGGTGCCATCCGTGCATCAACACGTCCAGCCTTCGCATAAGGCAGAAAGACATGTGGGAAAAAATTGTTCCGGCGCTGGAGCACGAACCGGTCTTTGTGACATTGGAAGAACCACAGGAGTGAGCAGATATGAAAAAGAAAATGCAGATAAATAAGAAGAAAGAAGAACGGCGGGGAACGCAGGAAAGAATGTCGAAAGTGGAAAAAAGACGGCAAGACCGGCAAATGCGGAAAAACCGATAAAGGCGACAAGACCGGCAAATGCGGAAAAACCGATAAAGTCGGCGGAGCGCGCAGATGCGGTCTGTCCTTACGCGAAGAAATGCGGTGGATGCGACTATCAGGGCATGCCATATGAGAAGCAGCTCAAGGAGAAACAGGCGTATGTGCAAAAGCAGGTTGGAAGCTTCTGCAAAGTGCTGCCGATTCTGGGGATGGACGAGCCGTATCATTACCGGAACAAGGTGCACGCCGTATTTGATATTGAAAAAAAGCGTGGCAGCCGTCCCGGCGTTCGTGGGAACGGAAAAGCGGCAAACGGAAAACAGGGAAACGGCAGGAATGGAAGATTAGCGGCAAAGCCGGCACCGGGTGGGATCATTTCGGGTGTATACAAGGCTGGAACCCATGAGGTCATCAATATTGATGCCTGTCAGATCGAGGATGAACTGTCCGGTGCGATCATCCGTGATATCCGGGGGCTTTTACATTCTTTTAAGATCAAGACATACGATGAGGATACCGGTTATGGTCTGCTGCGCCATGTGTTGGTGCGCCGCGGATTCCACAGCGGTGAGGTGATGGTTGTCCTGGTGCTTGGCTCGCCGGTGCTGCCGTCGAAGAATCATTTTGTGAAGGCGCTGCGGGAACTTCACCCGGAGATTTCGACCGTGATTGTCAACGTAAATGATAAGCGTACCAGCATGGTGCTGGGCGACAAGGAGAGTGTGATCTACGGCAAGGGTTATATCGAGGATACGCTCTGCGGATGCACCTTCCGTATTTCACCGAAGTCGTTTTATCAGGTCAATCCGGTGCAGACAGAGATCCTCTACGGAAAGGCCATTGCATATGCGACGCTGACCGGAAATGAGACGGTTGTGGATGCGTACTGCGGCACCGGAACGATCGGCATTATTGCTGCAAAGTCTGCGAAGAAAGTGATTGGTGTGGAGTTAAACCGTGATGCGGTGCGCGATGCGGTAAAAAATGCGAAGTGTAACAACGTCAAAAATATTGAGTTTTACAACGCGGACGCGGGACAGTTCATGGTAGAGATGGCGGAATACCGCGCGGATGCGAAGCGCGGAGAAGCGGAGCAGACGAGGTGGATGTCGTCTTCATGGATCCGCCGCGCGCCGGAAGTGACGAGGCGTTTCTCGCCTCTGTGGTGACGCTGGCACCGAAGCGTGTCGTCTACGTTTCCTGTAATCCGGAGACGCTGGCGCGGGATCTTTTGTATCTCACAAAGCATGGCTATCGGGCACAGGAGTGCCAGCCGGTCGATATGTTCCCATGGACGAAACATGTGGAGACGGTTGTCTTACTTTCCAAGGGCGCTAAAGGTCCGGTGGACCTTTGCTCAGCGCGGACCGAAGTGGAACGGAGAATGGCCGACAGCAGAAAAGTGAAGGTGGACTTCTCCCTGGAGAATATGGATTTATCTGAATTTAAGGGAAAAGCAACTTATGAGCAGATAAAGGCATATGTACTTGAAAAGACAGGCCTGAAGGTTTCTTCGTTGTATATTGCACAGATTAAGAAGAAATGTGGATTGGATGTGGGAGAGAATTTTAATCTGCCTAAGTCAGAGAATGCGAGACAGCCACAATGTACACCGGAGAAGGAAGAAGCGATTATGCAGGCGTTTAAGCATTTTGGAATTGTATAGATTGTGGATAAGTAGCATCATGTGTTAAAAATATAGTGAAGTATGGAAAAAAGGACATTCCGGAACTGTAGATTTTACAGGTAAGGGGATGTCCTTTTTACTGATATGGAAGTGTTCAAGGGACAAGGTAATGATACTGAAGTATTAAGGCTGACTGCTTTTGGAGAAGTTTAGCCTGTAAAAGATATCAGCGGTATTTCGATTGTATGAAAGCTATTGTAAAAAATGATGCAACATGACATAATCGGATTGACTAAAACAACATAGATATTTATAATATAGACAAAACGAAAATGACATGAACGGAGGACAGGGTAATGGAGAAAACTGTAACACTTGAAGAGGCATTAAAAAGAATTGAGGAGCTGGAAAAAGAGAATGCAGAACTTCGGGAGGAATTGGAGTATTACAGAAAGCGTAAGTTAAGCGGTCGTCAGAAACATAACGCCAAGTGGATGGCAATTTATAATGATTTTGTTGTTGGGTATGAGAGCGGCATGACAATGGTAGAAATTGCGAAGAGGAACAATGTCAGTGAGCGGACGATTTATAGGTATAAAGCGTATTATGACAAAATGAAGAAAAAAGAGGAATAGACCATTTTACTGATGTCAGTAAAATGGTTCAATGTGGGAGGAGAAAGTTTAGTATGGAAAAGAAAATGATTAACTGAAATAATAGAACAATAATAACAAATCGGACATATTGCTGATGTCGGCACTATGTTCATATGAGAATTGCGGTCACAGTTTGTGACCGCAAAACAAGGAAGAAAATATATGGCAGAAGATAAAAAGAAAGAAATTGCAGTAATTGAAATTACAGAAGAATACATGAAGGATCGGCTTTATGAATTCAGAGGGAAAAAAGTTATGCTTGATTCAGACTTGGCAGAAATTTATGGGTATGAAACCAAAAATTTTAAAAGGCAGGTTAAGAATAACATTGCCAAATTTGAAGGCGATGATTTTATGTTTGAATTGAATGATGAAGAAGTGGAAAATCTTTCAAGGTGCAAAAATTTCACCTTGAATATGGGAAGAGGTTCAAATATAAAATACAAACCTTATGTGTTTACAGAGCAGGGAGTATATATGCTTATGACAGTTTTGCGCGGCGAGCTTGCAATTAAACAAAGCCGTGCACTTGTGAAGACTTTCAAGAAAATGAAAGATTACATTTTAGAAAATCGAGATCTTATAGGTCGGCGGGAAATACTTCAGTTAAGCATGGAGACTGCTAACAACAGAATAGAAATTAACAAAATCAACTCAGATATGATATCTCTTGAAAAGCAGATTTCTGATGTTGCAGAAGGACTGAAGGATGTTGTGACCAAATCCGAGTTGGCGGATATGATGAACAGCTTTGTTTCAGATGATGATGAAAAGTGGCTTATGTTTAATGCAAAATTCAGTAGTGCGGATGAGGTTTACGAGTCTATTTACAGGCAGGCAAAGTCATCAATATATGTGGTTGATAATTACATTGGTTTAAGAACGCTGGTACATCTTAAGAATTCTCCGATAGGAGTAAATATTATTTTATTTAGCGATAATGTTGGGAATAATAAACTTCACAACATAGAATATACGGATTTCCGTAAGGAATATCCAACTGTAAAACTGTCAATGAAGAAGACTGGTGGCATATTCCATGATCGGTTTATCGTGCTGGACTATGGAACGGCGGATGAGAGAGTCTTTCTGTGTGGTGCTTCTTCCAAGGATGCCGGGGCTAGAATAACAAGCATCGTTGAGGATTACGGAACAGCCAAATACAACTCTGTTATTGCAGGATTATTGAAAAATTCGCCATTAGTATTACCGAAATAGGAGTGTGAGATTATGGAAGAAGAAAACAAGATGTTACATATATACTCGTGTATCTACGGCTATTCAGGTTGATGGCTATAGCCTTGATGCACAGAAGGACAAGCTTAGAAAATATGCAGAATTTCAGGAGATGGAGATTGTTGGAGAATATTCTGATGAAGGACATTCCGGTAAGAATATAAAAGGTCGTCAGGAATTTATGCGGATGTTGAATGCTATTGAAGATGGCAAGGACGGAGTTGATTTCGTCCTTGTACTTAAATTATCCCGATTTGGCAGAAATGCGGCGGATGTACTTAGCTCTTTACAGCTTATGCAGGATTATGGTGTGAACCTAATCTGCGTGGAAGAGGGAATTGACAGCTCAAAAGAAGCCGGTAAACTGCTTATATCTATCATTGCGGCAGTAGCAGAGCTGGAGCGGGAAAATATCAGAGTGCAGACAATGGCTGGGCGTGAGCAGAAAGCCAGAGAAGCCCGGAAGAAGGGATAAGATGGAAACGCAGCGATGGTTTCCGTCTTATTTTTTTGAATCCAAAGCGCTGAAAGACTGGATTTTAAATGGAGAAAATAAAGTGACAGAAAACTTTTTCGTAAATTGCGGAAATTACGAAAAGTTTCGTTGCACACATGGGAGGATAGTACTATAATGGAAGTATTGACGGGCACAAGAGAAGGAGAATGGTTATGGGAAAAAACGCAGCGGAAGGTAACAGGAAAAAGGGAAAAATTGCGGAGGAGATCCGCAAAAGAATCGGCAGAAGCGTGTTGATCGCGTATATTGTCGTGGAAGTTATCATTGTGATTATCATGGGACAGACGGTTTATTACAATAAAAAAGCGCAGCTTACTCTGGAGTCGGAGTCAGCGGCGAATCGCCTAGCGGGATTTTTTGAAAAATACGAGAGAGAGACACAGACACTGGCGCTTAATCCGCAGATTCAATCGGTTTTATCGGAGACAAAGGCGGGAGATAATATTTTAAGCGCAAAAGCGATGGGAGATGTGGAAAAATATCTCGTCGATGCTGCAGGAGCGGACAGCGAGAATGTGATGGCGGTGTGGATTGCGGATCTGGATGCGAGCGTCATTACGCAGTCGGACGGATACACTTCCCCGGACGGCTGGGACATTATAGGGCGTGCATGGTATTCCTGCATTGAGACCGGAAAAACAGTCCTGACCGAACCGTACATAGATTCCAGCACCGGAGAGATTATTCTGAGTGCGGCAACGCCGGTATACGATGAAGGTGGCAATGTGCTTGGCGCTGCGGGAATGGATATTTCGCTGGATCATGTGACAGAGGTGTTAAGCACTTACACCATCGGAAGCAACGGATACGTCTGGCTGGTGTCCTCGGACGGAATGCTCATCTATCATCCGAATGCGGAACTGGTGCAGCAGAACATTGCGGACGTGAATGTTTCTGCCAATGTGGTCAATGCGATCATGAATCAGACGACGGAGTTTTTGAAATACAAAGCGGACGGCACTACAAAATATGGCTCCGTACAGCTGGTAGGAGATACAGGGTATCTTGTGGTCAGCAATATGCCGTTCTTAGAATACTATCAGATGCTGTTTGCAACAATCGGTGTGCTTCTTGTAATTTTTGCACTGGGGATTATTCTGGTAATGCGCAGTATCGACAAGAGCGCATATGCTTTATCAAAACCAATAGCAGAATTAAATGAGACGGCAAGCAGGCTGGCAGAGGGAGATCTGGATGTTGAACTGAACGTCACGGCAGAGAACGAGATCGGAGAACTGGCAGAATCGATCGGGGCAACGGTCGCACGCCTGAAAGAATATATCGCTTACTTAAAGGAAGCTTCCGGCGCATTGGACCGGATTGCAGATGGAAAACTTGAGATTCATCTGGAGCAGGAGTATGTTGGAGAATTTCGTCAATTAAAGGAAGCACTTCTGCACATCTCAAGTTCGATGAATGATGTCATGAAAAATATCAGCGCAAGTTCCCAGACGGTGACTTCGAGCGCCGGCGATCTGGCAAATGCGGCTCAGCAGCTGGCAGAGGGAAGCGGCACGCAGGCGGCAGCAGTGGAGGAGCTGGTCGCAACGGCAACATCCGTGGCGGAGCAGGTGGAAGAGAGCAAGAAAGACGCCCTGCAATCCGCGGAAGAGACCCAAAAAGTAACGGCTATGATGGAACAGAGCCAGGATAAGATGCAGGAGATGATGGAAGCGGTACAGAAGATCCACGAGACCTCCAAGCAGGTGGTTGGAATTATTGCGACCATTGAGGAAATTGCAGACCAGACCAACCTGCTGTCTTTAAATGCATCCATAGAGGCGGCGCGTGCGGGCGAGGCCGGAAAAGGCTTTGCGGTTGTGGCGGATGAGATCGGAAAGCTTGCGCAGGAAAGCTCAAAAGCGGCAAATATGACACGGGAACTGATTGGTGTCTCGATGGAAGAGATCAATAAAGGCAATCAGATTGCAGATCATGTGATGGATTCGTTAAAGACGGCAGTGGAAGCAGTGGACAACGTTAATGGAATGATCCAGAAAACGGCGGGAAATGCGGCGGATCAGGCACAGAGCATGGAGCAGATCCGCGTGGGAATCGAGGAGATCTCGCAGGGAGTACAGGACAATTCGGCGATTGCCGAGGAGAGCTCCGCAACCTCCGAAGAACTTGCATCCCAGGCGACACTGCTTAATGAACTGGTGCAGCATTTTGAACTGCAGCCATAAAAACACCGAATCCCTTTTGCTGACATTATTTTCCTAAAGTGGTAAAATAACACAAAAGCAGCAAAGGAAGTGTGACAGATGAAGATCAAGTTTGCACAGACAATCAGAAATTATGACCGGAAGAATCTTGGAAAAGATCTGGTTGCCGGACTCATCATCATGGCAGTCTCAATTCCGATCTCCATGGGATACGCGCAGATCGCGGGACTGCCGGCAGTATGCGGACTGTACGGATCGGTGTTCCCGATTCTTCTGTTCGCGCTGTTCTCGACATCACCGCAGTTTATCTTCGGCGTGGATGCAGCGCCTGCCGCGCTGATCGGAGCGGCGCTTTTAGATCTGCATATCGAGAGCGGATCGAAGGAGGCGCTGGCGGCAGTGCCGGTGCTGACCGCGTTTGTGGCGTTGTGGCTTTTCGCGTTTTACGTGATGCGGGCGGGAAAGCTGGTCAACTATATCTCGGCGCCGGTGATGGGCGGCTTTATCACCGGCATCTGCACGACCATCATCCTGATGCAGGTGCCGAAGCTTCTGGGGGGTACCGCGGGGACGGGAGAATTCTTTGAGCTTGCGGAGCATATCGCGGAGACGGTGGGAGAGATCAATCTGCCGTCCCTGGCACTTGGCGTGGCTGCGCTTGTGATAGTATTGACAGCAAAAAAGGTCATCCCGAAATTCCCGATGGCGGTGCTTTTGATGGCAGCGGGTGCTCTGATGACAAAGTATCTGCCCCTGCGCGCCTGGGGCATCAAGACGCTGGATGCCGTGGAGCCGGGACTTCCGGTCTGGAGCCTGCCGGATTTTACGGCGGTGCCGGTAAGGGAGGCGGTTACGATCAGCCTGTCGGTGGCGGTCGTCATCATGGCGGAGACGCTGCTCGCAGAAAATAATTTTGCGCAGAAAAACGGATACCGGATCAACGATAATCAGGAGATCCTGGCATTTGCGATGGGCAATCTTGCCGCGGCGCTGACCGGATGCTGCCCGATCAACGGCTCGGTCTCCCGGACGGCGATGGGAGAGCAGTATCAGGCAAAGACACAGCTGACCGGGATTGTGGCGGGACTTTCGATGATCGTGCTCCTCATTGGCGGAACCGGGTTTATCGGCTATCTTCCGGTGCCGGTGCTGACGGCAATCGTGATCTCCGCTCTGCTTGGCGCGACGGAGTTTGAACTGGCGGTCCGGCTGTGGAAAGTCAGCCGCACGGAATGTCTGATCTTTGCCGGTGCATTCTTCGGAGTGCTGATGCTCGGGACGATCAACGGCGTACTGATCGGCATCATCCTCTCCTTTTCAGAGATGATTATCCGCACTGCAAAGCCGGCGCGCTGTTTTCTGGGAATTCAGCCGGGGCACCGGCATTTCCGCGATCTGAAAGAAGGAAGCCAGATCCATGCGGTTGAGGGAGTGTTAATCTACCGGTTCAGCAGCAACCTGTTTTTTGCCAACATACAGGTGCTAAAGCAGGACATCGAGGACCATGTGACGGAGCAGACAAGGGCGGTCATCCTGGATGCGAGCGGCATTGGCAGTATGGACATCACGGCGGCGGACGGACTGGGAATGTTATATCAGTCGCTGAAAGAAAAAGGCATCCGCTTTTACATGACAGAGCACATCGCCGATTTAAACGAACAGCTCCGGAAACTGGGGCTTGGCTACATGATCGAAGAAGGAAGCGTGCGCAGAACGATCCATATTGCGTTAAAAGATATGGGAATCAAGCGCCCGTATCCGCTGGAGGGCGGTGTGGACAATGACGACCGCAGTGCCTCGAGAAAGCGCGCGGACAACCGCGTGCAGGAATTTGTCTGGGCATTTGGCACGGAGACGGAGGAACAGATTGAAAAACAGATTCTTTTGCAGATTGAACAGCTGAAGGAGGGCGGCGATGTGGAAAACCTGCTGCACGGCAGATGGTCGCACATGGAAGCGATGGATGAAGACGAATGGCTGGAACATCTGGAAGAACACTTAAAGGAGATCGTGAACATCTCCGGAAAGGATGAGAAGACACTCGCAAGACGTCTGGAGGAACACCGCAGGGAGGTGCATGACCGCATTGCAACAGAGCATCCGGAGCTTGCGGAGCGCTTCAAGGAGCGCAGACATGTGCTGGATGAGCACTTGAAGCAGAGAAGACCGGAAGTCTATGAGCTTGTGGTGAGTCTGCGCGAAAAGGAAGAGACAGATTTAAAATAAAGAAATAACACCATTGCTTAACAGGGTGCCGGAGAGCGCAATCAGCCTCTCAAGCGGCACTCTTTTTTTGTCTGCCACCCACTGCCGGTAAATATTGACGGAGGTGACGCATAAAAACGTGTTGATGATATTCTGCTCCTCCCTGGAAAATGCGGCGTAGGGATTATGTCTCGTGCGGTTGTGAAGCATGGTGTTTAAGAATAATTTATCGGCGAATTCGCGGTAGCCCTGCTTCCCGCTCGTGCATGGCAACTGCATCGAGAATGGAAGTGCAATGCGGGCAGCGGCAGGCATCAATGGCAATCTCGGTCTTACACATCGGACAGAGTTTGCTCGTTGGTGCTTCTTCTTTTTCTCCTCCGCGGGAACGAACTTTGCGGTTGCACGGTTTAATGCCTTTACAATCAGAAATACAACGAGTGCCATGATCAGAAATGGATGAAGAATGCTGGCAAGTGCCGCGGCAGTTGTGCTATACTGGGAGACAGAACGACACAACAGAAGAAAGGGAGTATGATATTATGATGAATCCGGCTTCACTTATGAAGATTATGAATGCGAGAAACAAGTTCGTTGAGAACCATCCGAAGTTTGCGGCGTTTTTAAATGCGGTATTTTCTGCGGGCATTACGGAGGGAACGGTAATTGAAATCACCGTCACCAAGCCGGGCGAGGAGCCGATCACGACCAATATGAAGGTGCTCCAGTCGGATCTGGATTTATTGGACGAGTTAAAGAATCTGGCGCAGTAACCCGGTGCGCGCGCACTGCATATGATATAGCGAAGTTATCTATAGGGAGTATAGAGTGGACTATAATCAGGAGCAGTTTTTCCACGCGCAGTTTGATGTGCCCAAGATGCCTTTTTATATGAGCTACCCCATGCAGAATCTGTATCTGACCGAGATGGAGTATGAGAAGGATATGGACCGCATGAAGGAGCTGTATCCCAAAGAGGTTGGCAGGATTGTGGAGTGTGTGGAAGACGAATGTGACAGAATGGAATACGAGGGCAGCCTGATGTTCGATGAGTATCCGGACCGCCTGATGATTGAGATGGTGGTAGACCGCATCCAGAAGAAAGTCACAGGAGAAGACGGCGGGCTGGAGGCAGAGCAGTTTCACGGAGGCATGCAGCCGCCGCCCGGACACAGACCGCCGCCACCGCCGCCACCGCATGGACAGAATGACCATCTGCGGGAGCTGATCGGTGTGATTTTAAACAACGAAATGTACCGGAGACGCTGCCGTCACCGCCGCTGCAGACGCTGGTGGTAACGGGGTGCGAAGCCCCGGATAAGATCGAAAACAATTCTTAAAAATCAGAGAAAGTCATTGCGGATTTATTTTAAAATGCATACAATATAACTATCGCGTTTTTGTGCGATAGTTATTTTGTGTTAATAGAACTATCGCGTTTTTGTGTGCGGTAGTTATTTTGCGTTATATAGGAGGAATGACCGTTGCGGAAGGGAACCATAAAGGCAGCAGTCTTGGCGGCAGTGTTCATCGGAGCAGTGCTTATATTTGGAAGATTTATGAATGATACTAACGAGGATCTGACGACGGAGATGAAGGAGGCGACGCTGCCGGTCATCACCATGTATCAGGGCGATCAGGAACTGAATGAACTACACGGGTATGTGACGGAGATGGATGCCGCATATATGCGCGATACCATTACGCCGGTGGGGGAAGACCGGAAGCTTCCGATTGTGATACAGACGAATCAGACGGCGGTCGACACGATTTCCTATGAGATCCGCAGTCTCGATGCCACACGCCTGATTGCGAATGCGGATGTCACCTCCTATGAGGAGCGCAGCGGGAAGATCACGGCAGATCTGCAGATCCAGAATCTGCTGGAAGAGGGCGAAGAGTATCTGATGATTATCCGCCTCGGGAGCGGAGACCGTTCGATCTGTTACTATACCAGGATCGCGGAGCCAGTCGACTGCTATGTGAGCGAGTGCGTCGCATTCGTCAAGGATTTTAACGATAAGACGTTCAACGATGAGACCTCCGGAACACTGGCGACTTACATGGAGCGGACGACCGGGGATAACACGACGCTGCAGTTCGTGTCGTTAAATTCTTCTCTAAAGCAGGTGAGCTGGGCGGATTTTAAGGGAGAGCGTCTGACAGAGCCGGTTCCGTCAATCAAGGAGATCACACCGACCTACAACGTGATCGTGCTCGATTATGTGGTATCCAGTGTCAACGAGAGCGGTCAGATTGAATACTATAATATAGAAGAATATTACAGGGTGCGCTACACCACAAGCCGCATCTATCTGCTGAATTTCGAGCGAACCATGAACCAGATTTTCCGCGGAGAAAATGACAGCGTTTACGATCAGTATATCCAGCTTGGAATCCGCGAAGCGAACGTTGAATACAAGGCGAATGAGGCGGGAACCAGTGTGGCGTTCGTGCAGGAGGGAGAACTCTGGAGCTACAATACGGTGGAAAATACGCTTGCAAAAGTGTTCAGTTTCCGCGGTTACGAGGGAATTGACAGCCGTGAGAACTACGGAGAACACGACATCAAGATCGTCGGTGTGGACGAAGTCGGAAGCGTGGATTATATCGTGTACGGTTACATGAACCGCGGAATTCATGAGGGGGAAGTCGGAATTGCGGTCTATCATTACGACAGCCTGGCGAATACCGATGAGGAACTGGTCTTCATTCCGTCGGATAAGTCGTATGAGGTGATGAAGTCGGAACTCGGGCAGCTCATGTATGTAAATGAGGGCGGAGAGCTTTTCCTGATGCTGGACGGGTGTGTCTACGGAATCGATTTAAATACCCTCTCGGTGCGGGAACTGGTGACGAATCTGAACGTACAGGATTTTGCGGTGTCCGCGTCCAACCGCTATTTTGCATGGATGGAGACGGAGGGGGATTCCCAGATGGGCAGCAGTGTGATCCACGTGATGAATCTGTCGGATCAGAGCACGCAGGAGATTGCGGCGGGCACCGGGGAAGCCATCAAGCCGCTTGGCTTCATGGATGAGGATTTTGTGTATGGCATTGCCAGACAGTCGGATATTTTCGAGGACGCCGCCGGAAACGTGACATTTCCGATGCACCAGATCCGGATTGTGGATGTCTCGACAAAAGATCTTACTGTGCAGAAAACATATGAAAAGAGCGGCTATTTTGTGAGCAACGTGTCCATCGAGGACTACACGATGCACTTGAACCGCATCCGGTATAACGGCACGGCATATGTCCCAGCGGATCAGGATATGATCATGAACCGTGAGGGAGATTCTGGAAAGCTTGTCAATATTGCAACGAGCAGTTCTGCGGAAAAGGAGACCCAGGTACAGCTTACGATTGCCGGGGCATCCGCGGAAAAGGCGCCGAAGCTTCTCACCCCGAAGGAGACGATTTTAGAAGAGGAGCGCACGGTGGCAATCAAGGAAGAGGGCAGCACAAAGCATTATTATGTATGCGTGAAGGGGGATGTGGTGCTGGCGACAGACGATGTCACAGAGGCCGTCACGGCGGCAAATGACAGTATGGGAGTCGTGATTGGGGATAACCTCCAGTATGTGTGGAAACGCTCCAGAAAGTCCGCACAGCCGGCACTGCCTGATATTGCGGTCGGTGCGGAGGATGCCGGAGCAGGAAGCATTGCGCAGTGCATCAATGCCATGCTGGAAAAAGAAGGAATCAATATCAGCGTGAACGCACTCATTGAGGGCGGAGAGACGCCGAAAAGCATCCTGAACAATACGATGAAGGATATGCAGGTGCTGGATCTGACCGGATGCAATATCGAGGAGGTTCTCTACTATGTCAGCTGCGGCAGTCCGGTATTTTCCATGACAGGAAGCACGGATGCGGTACTGATTATCGGATATGACAGCAACAGCGTCGTGATATTTGATCCTGCACTGGGAACGACATACCGGAAGACGCTGACCGAGGCGGATGAGATGTTTACGGCGGCAGGAAATGTATTTTTCACATATCTGGTGAAATGAAAGTGCATAAAAAAGCTCTTAAAGTAGGAAATTATTCGTGTAAGTTTAACAGATTTCATGTTCTTCTATTGCAAATTGGAAATAGATGGGTTATATTTTGAGACGTAGTACTTGAAAAGAGGAAATGGAGAGATTATGAGCAGAAAAGAGATTGTTGTATCGAATGTCTCAGAGGAACATAGTAATCCGATTGCAGAACTGGTTCAGGTTGCCTGCAGATTTGACAGTGATATTACACTTGAGAGTAACAACCGCCGGATAAATGCGAAGAGTATTATGGGAATCATGGCATTTAACCCGTCCAAAGGAATGACGGTGAACATCGTTGCCGAGGGCAGTGATGAAGAGGAAGCATTAGTAGCAATGGAAAAGTTTTTAGTATGTGAGTAGTTTTTTTGATGAGGAGGAGGGCTCTCATAATGGAAAAAAAGACGACAGCGAAACTTGATGAGACTAAGGCAGCAGTAAAGGCAGCAGAAGCAAAAGTTGCGGCGAAGGTTGAGGAGACCAAGACAGCAGCGAAGGAAGCAACTGCAAAGGTTGTGGCAAAAGTCGAGGAGACGAAGAACGCAGCCAAAGAGACAGAGGTAAAGGCGGCTACAAAGGTAGAAGAACCGAAGAAGACAGCAGCTGAGACCGCAAAGAAAAGAAAACCAAGAACAAAGACAGCGAAGAAGGCAGCAAAGGAAGAGCTTAAGCCTGAAGTGTATATCCAGTATCAGGGACGTGAAGGCGTGGTAGAGGATGCCATTAAGAAAGTGACAGAGCAGTTTGTGGCAGAAGGTCACAGAGCATCCACGATCAAATCACTTCAGCTCTACTTAAAGCCGGAAGAGAACGCAGCGTATTATGTGATCAATCAGAAAATTGCTGGCAGAGTAGACTTGTTTTAATACATAGGCATAATAAAGGGACTGACGCTTTTGGCGGGCAGTCCCTTTTTGGATTCTGTTTAGTTCTGCTCTGCTTTGTACTTTGCAACCAGACGCTGGATGCGGTCATACGGATTTAAGAGATCGCTGATCGAGCTGTCGTGATTTAACGTATCAATGATATAAGCGATGTATTTGCTCATGTCGCAGTTGATATAATATGGCTTTGCAAGCAGTTCCGGTGTCTGATAGGTCAGGTTCGTGGTTACGACCTTGTAGATTGTGCCGTCTGCAACCGCCTCGTCAAAACGCTCCAGGCCGTTGGTGAACAGACCGAAGGTTGCAACAACGAAGATACGGTTGGCCTTTCTCTTCTTTAACTCGGTAGCAACATCAATCATACTCTCACCGGAGGAGATCATATCGTCGATGATAATCACATCCTTACCCTCGACGGAGGAACCTAAGAACTCATGTGCAACGATCGGGTTGCGGCCGTCTACGATCTTGCTGTAGTCGCGGCGCTTGTAGAACATACCCATATCCAGACCGAGCACGTTGGCAAGATATACGGCGCGGTTGGTACCACCCTCATCCGGGCTGATAATCATCATGTGCTCTGCATCGATCTTTAAGTCTTTGACTTCTCTTAAGATACCCTTGATGAACTGATAAGCAGGCTGTACAGTCTCGAATCCCTTGAGCGGAATGGCGTTCTGTACACGTGGGTCATGCGCGTCAAAGGTGATGATGTTGTCGACGCCCATAGCGGTAAGCTCCTGTAGGGCAAGTGCGCAGTCTAAGGATTCGCGGGCGGTGCGCTTGTGCTGACGGCTCTCATATAAGAACGGGATGATCGCGGTAATACGTCTTGCTTTTCCGCCGACAGCAGCAATGATACGCTTCAAATCTGCATAGTGGTCATCCGGAGACATGTGATTCTCGTAACCGCATACAGAGTAGGTGAGGCTGTAATTGGTAACGTCGACCATCAGATACAGGTCATAGCCGCGGACAGACTCTTTGATGACACCCTTTGCTTCGCCGGTTCCGAAACGCGGCACTGCAGTTGAGATGATATAAGAATCTCTGCGATAGCCCTTGAACGCAGGGTCGTTCTGGTGCTGGTGCTGTCTCTTTTCGCGCCAGCCGACAAGGTACTGGTCTACCTTAAGACCAAGTTCTTTGCAGCTTTCCAGTGGGATGAGACCCAATGCTCCGTCAGGCATGGTTTCTAAGTTTCTTTCATCGTTTGGCATGAATGGTTCCTCCATTAAAGAATAGTTACATAGGTTTTATTTTCAATAGATTGCTCTAATGAAATACAGGGATAAAAATGTTAACGGTGGCGCTTTAAGATACGGATGTCTGCGCCGAAGAGCTTTAATAATGTGTAATTGCTGGATATTCTGGATAAAACGCGCTCTGAATAAATATCGGCAAGCTGGTTCATCCCGAGGTTTGTGGAGATGATCGTGGATTTCTGCCGCAGAATGCGTTCGTTGATACATAAAAATAACTGCGAGGTCGTAAAGGAATTGGACAGCTCCGTGCCGAGATCATCGATGATCAGCAGATCGCAGTCGAAAATATTCCGGTGGGAAAGCAGTGCCTCCTCGTCCCGTTTGAACACGCCCTTGCTTAATATATCAAATAATTGGAATGCGGTAAAGTAAATGACGGAATGACCGCGGTCTAACAGCTCCTTGGCAATACAGTTGGACAAAAAGGTCTTGCCGATGCCGGTATCTCCGTAGAGGTAAAGATTGGAGAACGTGCTGTCGAAATGATCGATAAAATCGTGGCATTTTGCGACGGCATCCCTTGCTGTCTCAAGGGACGAGCGTCCGGTTGCCGGATTGATGTCATCCGCAGAATAGTAATCAAAGGAAAACGTGGAAAAATTCTCACGTTCCAGAATCTCTTTTAAGTTGGACTGGGTATAGACCAGATTGATGGCTGCCTGTTCAAAACAGTGACAGCGTCTGCCGTTCACATAACCGGTATCCTTGCAGTCCGGGCAGTGGTACACCGGCTTCAGATAATCAGAAGTAAGCCCGTGCTCCTGCAACAGCTGCTCCTTCTGCCTGCGGTAGTCCGAGAGCTTTTCACGGAGCGTGGCCAGAGCGGCCTCATCTCCGTCTAACAGCCGGCGTGCCTGCTCGACAGAACAGGTAGCGATCGCGTCATCGATCTCTTTAAGTGCCGGAATCCGGGCGTAGACGTCCTTTGTGCGGCGCTCGAGCTGGTGCTGGCTGGCTAACTGTTTTTCGTCATATTTGCGGAATATCTCGTCATACTGTGAATTGCTTAGCGGCATCTGTTTCCCCTTTAAATCAGTGTACGTTCGTGGTCAAAAGCATCTGCTCCAGTTCGTCGTAGTCGTAGGAGCGCTGCGTGAAATTGTTGAACTTGTTTTTGGATGCTGTATTGCAGCGGAAGCGGAACTTTTTTTGCGTTCCTGGTGCGCCGCATCCAGTTTTGCAATGTCGGACAGATGGTGAACCTGCTTTTTGTTCCAGTCGGAAAGAATGGAATCCGTGTATTTGAAGTTCGGCTGATGCAGACTTGCCATGGTGCGCTTGCATGCCTCAAGGATGATGTCAGAGTCAAAACCGTACTCGTTCGTCCAGCGGCTGATATAGGCGATCTCGGCGGAAACCAGCTTGCGTCCGGTAATGCCGAACGCGTTCATCACGGCGTAGTACATTTTGCCAAGAACCGGGGAACCCTGCTTGGCCTCCTCGACGGTCGTGATATGCTGATCTGCCCAGCCAAGTGCGACTTTTTCTATGTATCGGATGCTGGTGTGATTGTTGCTCACACAGCTCTCAATCAGGTATACGATCAGCTCGGTGGAAAATCCGAGCACATCATAAAAATAGAGAAGCGTATTGATGTCGGTGGCGCTTAAGGTGCGGCCGAGATAACGCTCTGCGATGAAGAACAGCTCTGCGACGGATTCATTCTGGCGGAAATTCAAAATATCGTCCGCAGAATAGCTCTTTTTGGAAGGAACTGTCTGCGCCGGTGCCGGTGTTTCTGCCAAAGCGGCGGAAGCAGGGGCGTTCTGTGTCGGTGCGCCGGCTGGCTCTGTCTGTGTTCCGGAAGTCCCCGGATCAGACGGGGCGGCATCTCTGGACGAAGAATCCAGCATGCGGATACCGGTCAGATTCTTATCATTGTCATATTCAAGCTGCAGCAGATGCATGCGCTCCCAATAGGCAAGGGCACGCTTGACATCCTTCTCCGTGTGCTCGAACTTGTCCGCGATGGAAGAAATGGAAAAAGACGCCTGCGGTGCATTCATAAGGCGCAGCAAGTAGAGGTAAATCTTGACGAATTCCCCGTTGGCATCAGACATATATTCATCGATAAACGTGTTGGAAACACTGGTTGCAGAGACTGGACTGTCACTGTGTAGCTTAATATTGGCCATTGAAACCGACTCCTCTTTCTCAAACGTAACAAGCGAAATGTACGGCAGCCGCCGACATTCCCTGATGCATTATAGCACAGGAAAACTGGAATGAGAAGTATCTTTTCCGGAACACATCCGGCACAGACAATCGACCGCGGAAATGTGGATAATGTGGATAAAGAAAACGAATCCGGTGGAAACCGGATTATGGAAACGAAAGGTTTGGCGCAAAAGACGGCAAAGGCGGCAAAAGCGCAGGAAACGTGCATAAGGATTATGTAAACAAAAAAATCCACATTCAAAAGTTGAAGTTTTCCCCAATTGAATGTGGATAAAGTGGATAACTTATTTGCCGAGAAGATGTTCACCAACATTTACAATGTCTCCGGCGCCCATAGTTATCAACAAGTCTCCGTTTACACAATTTTTTAATAAAAATTTTTCGATCTCCTCAAATGACGGAAAATAATAGCATTCCGTGCCGCGTTCCCTGAGCTTGGAGAGGATATCGCGGGAGGAGACGCCGTAGGTATTTTTCTCTCTGGCGGCGTAGATGTCGGCAAGGACAACCACATCAGCGAGGGAGAGCACATCGGCAAAATCCTCTAAAAATGCCTTGGTGCGCGAGTAGGTGTGCGGCTGGAAGCAGAGAACCAGCCGTTTGTGCGGATAGTTCTTGGCAGCGGTCAACGTCGCGCGGATCTCCGTCGGGTGATGCGCATAGTCGTCGATGATGGTGACGCCGTCCACACAGCCCTTGTACTGGAAACGCCGGTCGGCACCGCCGAAGTCGGATAATCCCTTTGCGACCGCATCGGTGGAAAGACCAAGATCATCTGCCAGCGCAATGGCAGCCAGTGCGTTGGATACGTTGTGCATGCCCGGAACGTGAAGCGTGACTTTCATCAGAGGCTCCTGGCCTTTCATGGCGGTGAAGCTTGCACAGGCTTTCTCATCGAATGTGATGTCTGCCGGATGGAACATGCAGCTGTCGCCAAGACCGAAGGTGATTACCTGCGGCTTTAATCCGGCGGTAATCTCGGTATAATCCGGAATATCGCCGTTTATAATGATCGCGCCGTCCTCCCGGGTGTTGGATGCAAATTGGTGGAATGAATGGCGGATGTCCTGAATATCTTTAAAGAAGTCGAGATGTTCTGCTTCGATATTCAGAATGATGCTGTATTTCGGATAAAAATGCAGGAAGCTGTTCGTGTATTCGCACGCTTCCGACAGGAAGAAATCGGACTTGCCTACCCGCAGGTTGCCGTCGAGCGCTTTTAAAATGCCGCCGACCGTGATGGTCGGGTCGCACTTGGCTGCAAGAAGGATCTGGCTGATCATGGAAGTCGTGGTCGTCTTGCCGTGGGTGCCTGCCACCGCGATGGAGTTGCGGTAATTGTCCATGATCTGTCCGAGCAGCTCTGCGCGCGGCATCATCGGAATTCCCTTTTCGCGCGCACAGGCGAATTCCGGATTGTCCTCGTGGATGGCGGCGGTGTAGACGACAAGATCAATATCATCCGTGATGTTTGCAGCTGTCTGACCGTAGTAAACCTTGATGCCGAGATGCTCTAAGTGTCTGGTCAGATCGGATTCCTTTGCGTCGGATCCGGATACCGTAAAATGCTCTTCGGAGAGAATCTCGGCAAGTCCGCTCATGCTGATGCCGCCGATCCCGATAAAATGGATATGTATGGGTTCTTTAAAATTGATTTTATACATTATAATTCTACCTGCCTGTTTTTCTTTCTATGATAAAGTTCATTATAACCTTATCTTACTGATTTGCAAATTCTTTTGGGATAAAATATTTTCGACAGAAAGTGAAAGAAGAGTGTAGAAAGAAAAAAGATTTGGCGAAAATGTCAAAAAATAGAAAAATGCGCTGGTAAATTTGTGAAAAATGATGTACATGGGTGGACGATTATGTTATAATTATAAGTGCAAAGAGAAATAGACTGACTAGAAAGACGAGAGGTGATTGACGTGATTCGAAAAGAAATGATAGCAATGCTATTAGCTGGGAGGCCAGGGCAGCCGCCTGGGAGTGCTTACAGCGAAGGTTGCCAAACCTGCAGTTGCGTTCGGAGGAAAGTACCGCATTATCGATTTCCCTCTGAGTAACTGCATCAATTCCGGAATTGATACGGTCGGAGTTCTGACCCAGTATCAGCCATTGCGTCTGAATACCCATATCGGAATCGGCATTCCGTGGGATCTGGACCGTAACAGCGGGGGAGTGACGGTGTTACCGCCTTATGAGAAGAGCGATAACAGCGAGTGGTATTCCGGAACGGCAAACGCAATATTCCAGAACATGAATTATATGGAGCAGTATCATCCGGAGTATGTGCTGATCTTATCCGGGGATCATATTTATAAGATGGATTATGAGGTTATGCTTGATTTCCATAAGGAGAATCATGCGGATGTGACGATTGCCACGATGCCGGTGCCGATTGAGGAGGCAAGCCGTTTTGGTATCGTGATCGCAGATGAGAGCAAGAAGATCATGGATTTTGAAGAGAAGCCGGAAAAGCCGCGCAGCAATCTGGCGTCCATGGGTATCTATATTTTCAGCTGGGATACCTTAAAAGAAGCGCTCTACGCCATGAAGGACCAGAGCGGATGTGATTTTGGCAAGCATATCATCCCGTATTGCCACGAGAATGGAAAACGTCTCTTTGCATATGAATACAACGGCTACTGGAAGGATGTCGGTACACTCGGCTCCTACTGGGAAGCAAATATGGAGCTGATCGACCTGATTCCGGAGTTCAATCTGTACGAGGAATACTGGAAGATCTACACAAAGAGTGATATTATCGAGCCACAGTATCTCTCCGCGGATTCCGTTGTGGAGAAGAGCATCATCGGTGAGGGAACCGAGGTATACGGCGAGGTACATAGTTCCGTGATCGGACCGGGCGTCACGATCGGCAGGGGGGCAGTGATCCGGGATTCCATTGTAATGAAAGGAACAACGATTGGCGAGAATGCCATCATCGATAAATCAATTATAGCAGAGAACTGCCAGGTGGGAGCGAATACCGAGCTTGGCATTGGAGAAGAGGCACCGAATAAGCTCAATGCGAGCATCTATTCCTTTGGTCTGGTGACGGTCGGAGAAGACAGTGTGATACCGGACGGTGTTAAGATAGGAAAGAACACGGCAATTTCCGGTACGACGGACAAGGAAGATTACCCGAACGGAATTCTTGAGAGCGGTGAAGTAATCATTAAGGCAGGTGACTCGGTATGAAGGCAATAGGAATTATTTTAGCTGGTGGTAATAACAGCCGTATGCAGGAATTATCCAACAAGAGGGCGATTGCGGCAATGCCGATCGGCGGAAGCTATCGAAGCATTGATTTCGCACTCAGCAACATGAGCAACTCCCATGTGCAGACCGTTGCGGTTCTGACGCAGTACAGTGCGAGATCGTTAAACGAGCATCTGAGCTCCTCCAAGTGGTGGGATTTCGGGCGTAAACAGGGCGGATTGTTTGTATTCAATCCTACAGTAACCGTGGATAACAGCTGGTGGTACCGCGGAACAGCGGATGCCATGTATCAGAACATCAATTTTTTGAAGAAGCGCCACGAGCCGTATGTCATTATCACGAGCGGTGACTGCATTTACAAGCTGGATTATAATAAGGTGCTTGATTATCACATTGAGAAGAAGGCAGACATCACGGTGGTATGCAAGGATATGGCACCGGGAGAGGATGTCAGCAGATACGGCGTGGTTCCGGATGAATGAAGATTCCAAGATTGTAGAGTTCGAGGAAAAACCGATGGTATCCAAGTCGAACACGGTATCGACCGGAATCTATATCGTGCGCAGAAGACAGCTCATTGAGATGTTAGAGCGCAGCGCAGCGGAAGAACGCTGGGATTTTGTGACGGATATTCTGATCCGCTATAAGAATATGAAACAGATCTATGGTTATAAGATGAAGGAATACTGGAGCAATATTGCGACCGTAGAATCCTACTATCAGACGAACATGGATTTCTTAAAACCGGAGGTGCGGAAATACTTTTTCCATGATGAGCCGAAGATTTACTCTAAAGTGGATGATCTCCCGCCTGCAAAATACAATATCGGTTCCGATGTGCGCAACAGCTTAATCGCCAGCGGATGCATCGTCAACAGCAAGGTGGAGAATTCGATCCTGTTCAAGAAGGTATTTGTCGGGAAGAATTGTGTGATTAAGAATTCCATCATTCTGAATGATGTTTATATCGGCGACAATACACACATTGAGAACTGCATTGTTGAGAGCCGTGATACACTCAAGGCGAACACCTATTATTGTGGTGACAACGGTATCAAGATTGTATCCGAGAACAACGAAAGGTATGTACTGTAGAGAAGGGACTAAAGGGGGACAGAATCTATGCAGATTACGGACGTGAGAATCAGAAAAGTCGAGAAGGAAGGCAAGATGAAAGCGGTGGTGTCCATCACTATCGATGAGGAATTCGTGGTACACGACATCAAGGTGATCGAGGGAGACAAGGGATTGTTCATTGCAATGCCGAGCAGAAAGGCCGCGGACGGGGAATACCGCGACATCGCTCATCCGATCAATTCGGACACAAGAGAGCGGATACAGACTCTGATCCTTCAGAAATACCAGGAGACAATGGCTGCTGAGGAATAAGACCGGGAGAAAGCCGGATGGCAGCTTACCCAGGGAAATAAATGCGCACAGGTTTTACGGGAAGGTAAAGCCTGTGCGCATTCGTTTATACGTGCAGGGATCGGGCAGTGGTGCAGAAAACTCTTGTAAAATCTGCAAACTAAGGTAAAATGAAACGTGAACTGTGACAAGATCAAACAAAAGACAGCAGGAATCGTCAATTACAATAGATGGCAGGAGGAGTATGATGAGTCAGTTAAAAGCAGTGATACTTGCAGCGGGAAAAGGCACACGAATGAAGTCGGATCTGCCGAAGGTGGTTCATACCATAGAGGGAAAATGTCTGGTGGATTATGCGATTGAGGCGGCAGAAGGAGCCGGCGCCGGTGAGATCTGCCTTGTGGTCGGCTACAAATACGAGATCGTGCGGGAGACCATTTCACACAAGGACGTAAAGTTTGTATTACAGGAGCAGCAGCTGGGAACCGGTCATGCGGTGCGGTGTGCAAAGGATTTTCTCGGGGAGGAAGGACAGACACTGATCCTGTTTGGAGATACCCCCCTTATCACGGCAGAGACCTTAAAAAAATTAAGGGAGCATCACATTGCGAGTGGAAATACAGTGACAGTGCTCTCAGCGATGGTCGAGGATCCGACCGGATACGGCAGAATTATCCGAGATGCAGACGGCAATTTTGTGAAGAGCGTGGAGCACAAGGATGCGACGGAGGCGGAACTGGCATCCCACGAGATCAACTCAGGTATGTATATTTTTGATACGAAGGAGCTGCGTGAGGCGTTGGATCTGATTCAGCCGAATAACGCGCAGGGTGAATACTATCTGCCGGATACGCTCACAATTATTAAGGAAAAGGGACTGAAGGTGGATGCGTATGCGCTGGATGACCCGGAGGATATCACAGGGGTCAACGATCAGGAGCAGCTTGCGGCTGCAGCAGTCGTGATCCGGCGGAGAATCGCAGGCAACAAAGCAAAGAACAGGAGATAGCGATGTTTTTGATCGTAGGTCTGGGGAATCCGGGCAGGCAGTATGAGCATACACGCCATAATGCGGGATTTGATGTCATGGATGCCCTTGCGGAAAAATATAATATCAGTATCAGCGAAAGCGGACACAAGGCGCTTTTCGGCAAAGGGATGATCGGCGGACAGAAGGTGATTCTGGCAAAACCGCAGACATTTATGAACTTAAGCGGCGAGAGCGTGGCGGAACTTTTACATTATTATAAGATTGATCCCGAGGAGGAGCTTCTCGTCATTTTTGACGACATCAGCCTGGCGCCGGGGAACATCCGTATCCGCAAAAAAGGGAGCGCCGGCGGGCATAATGGAATCAAGAATATTATTGCAATGACCGGGACGGAGAACTTTAAGCGGATTAAGGTGGGCGTCGGCGAAAAGCCGGCGGGATGGGATCTGGCGGATCATGTGCTCGGACGCATGAGTGAGGAAGACCGCGCGGCATTTGAGGAAGCGGTGAAGGAATCCGTAAAGGCTGCGGAGATGATCCTGGAGGATGAGATTGATCAGGCAATGAATGATTTTAACAGGAAAAAGCGGGAGAGTCAGTCATGAAGACATTCACACAGCCCATGCAGGGGCTGAAGGAATTTGAGGACCTGGAGGCGGCACTGCCGAAGTTATCCGGCGTTATTCAGATTTCCGGCTGTATCGATGCAGCCAAACCACATATGATGTACAGCATTGGCAATGGTTCTGGAAACAGAATCATTGTTACGTTTCAGGAACAAAAAGCGAAGGAACTGGCGGAGGAATACCGCTTTTTTGATCCGAACGTTGCCTATTATCCGGCAAAGGATATTCTGTTTTACCAGTCGGATATCCGGGGAAATGTGCTGACAGCGGAGCGTATCAATGCCCTCAAGATGATGGCGGAAGAGCGCTCGTGCACAATTGTAACGACGTTTGACGGGCTGATGAATCCGATGCCGTCGCCAGATCAGTTTATCAGTGCGGTGCGGAAAGTGGCGGTCGGGGACGTGATCGATCTGGAGCAGTTTACAAGGCACCTGGCGGAACTGGGCTACGAGAAGAATTATCAGGTGCAGACAAGCGGTGAATTCTCCGTGCGCGGCGGAATCATTGACATTTTCCCGCTGACGGAGGAGAATCCGTTCCGGATTGAACTGTGGGATGATGAGGTCGATTCAATCCGCTCATTCGATGCGGAAAGCCAGCGGTCGATCGAGAATCTGGATGAGGTCCACATCTATCCGGCATGCGAACTGGTGCTGACCAAAGAGGAGCGTGACGCCGGTATTGCGCGCATTCTGGCAGAAGCAAAGCAGGTTTCGGAAAAGCTCCGCGGGGAGATGAAGACCGAGGAGGCGTACCGCGTCAAGTCTGCGGCGGACCAGGTGGCGGAGGAAGCCGGGGAGCTGGGGCTCTCTGCCGGGCTGGACGCCTACCTGTCCTATTTTTGCGAGGAACGAGTCTCTTTGCTCGATTATTTTGGAAAACAGGATACGCTGGTGTTTCTGGATGAGACACCGCGGAGCATTGAGAGAGGAATGGCGACGGAGACCGAATTTTCGGAGAGCATGAAGCAGCGCCTGGAAAAAGGGTATCTACTGCCGGGACAGATGCGGGAACTTTTTACCTGCAAGGAGATTCTTGGAAAACTTGCGGGGCGCAGATGCATCTCGCTGGTGGCACTCGACCTTAAGAATCCGCATCTGGAGATCGGGACACATCTGAATATCCAGTCTAAGACGGTCAATCCGTACAACAACAGCTTTGAACTTCTGGTAAAGGATCTGGAGCGCTACAAAAAGAACGGATATCAGGTGATCCTGCTGTCGGGATCGAGAACGCGTGCGAAGCGTCTGGCGGATGATCTGATGGCGGAGGGGCTGAACGCTTTTTATTCGGAAGACTACGATCACGAGGTAAAGTCCGGCGAGATCATGACGGGTTACGGCAAGATAAAAAAAGGATATGAGTATCCGATGCTGAAGTTTGTTGTGATCTCCGAGAGCGATATTTTCGGCGGCGAGAAGAAGAAAAAGAAGCGCAAGCGCATCTATGAGGGAGAGAAGATTGCAAGCTTTACGGATCTGAACATCGGTGACTACGTGGTGCATGAGAGCCATGGACTGGGCATCTACCGCGGCATTGAGAAGATCGAGGTGGATAAGACCGAGAAGGATTACATCAAGATCGAGTATGCAGGCGGGGGCAATCTCTACATTCTGGCGACGCAGCTGGAGCAGATCCAGAAATATGCGGGCGCGGGGGCGAAAAAGCCGAAGTTAAACAAGCTTGGCGGACAGGAGTGGAACAAGACCAAGTCGAGAGTCAGGGGAGCGGTCAAGGAGATCGCCGAAGACCTCGTGAAGCTTTACGCAGTGCGCCAGAATGAACAGGGATTTGCGTTCGGACCGGACACTGTGTGGCAGAAAGAGTTCGAGGAGATGTTCCCGTTTGAGGAGACGGAAGACCAGGATCTTGCCATTGCGGCGACCAAGGCGGACATGGAGAGCACGAAGATTATGGATCGTCTGATCTGCGGCGACGTCGGATACGGAAAGACGGAAATTGCGATCCGTGCGGCGTTTAAGGCGGTGCAGGACGGCAAACAGGTGGCATTTCTGGTGCCGACGACGATCCTCGCCCAGCAGCATTACAACAACTTTGTGCAGCGCATGAAAGATTTTCCAGTCAACATTGATCTGCTCTGCCGGTTCAGAAGCAGCGCGGAGCAGAAAAAGACGATCGAAAAGCTGAAAAAGGGGCAGGTGGACATCATCATCGGCACGCACCGGCTGCTGTCCAAAGATGTGGTCTACAAGGATCTGGGACTTTAATCATCGACGAGGAGCAGCGTTTCGGCGTGGCGCACAAGGAGAAAATCAAGCAGCTGAAGACCAACATCGATGTTCTCACACTGACCGCGACGCCGATTCCGCGGACGCTGCACATGAGCCTCATCGGTATCCGGGATATGAGCGTGCTGGAAGAACCGCCGATGGACCGTGTGCCCATCCAGACATATGTGATGGAGTACAATGAGGAACTGGTGAGGGAGGCAATCTCAAGGGAACTGGCGCGCGGCGGGCAGGCGTATTTTGTATACAACAGAGTGCGCGAGATCGCTGATGTTGCGACGAAGATTGCGGAACTTGTACCGGAGGCGAACGTGGCGTATGCGCACGGGCAGATGAAGGAGACCGAACTGGAAAATATCATGTACCGGTTTATCAACGGCGAGATCGATGTGCTTGTATCCACGACGATCATTGAGACGGGACTGGATATTTCAAACGTGAATACGATGATTATCCACGATGCGGACAATATGGGACTTTCCCAGCTGTATCAGCTCCGCGGGCGTGTGGGCAGATCGAACCGCACAGCGTATGCCTTTTTGATGTATAAGCGGGATAAGATGTTGAAGGAGGTCGCGGAGAAGCGGCTTGCCGCAATCAAAGAGTACACGGAGCTTGGAAGCGGCTTTAAGATTGCCATGCGCGATCTTGAGATCCGCGGAGCGGGCAGCCTGCTCGGCGAGCGGCAGCACGGCCATATGGAAGCGGTCGGCTATGATCTGTACTGCAAGATGCTAAACGAAGCGGTCAAGGAAGCGAAGGGCATCGCGGTGGAGGAAAGCTTTGACACGTCGATTGATATTGTGATCGACGCTTATATCCCGATGGGTTATATTCCGAACGAACTGCAGAAACTGGACATCTACAAACGCATCGCAGATATTGAGACGCAGGAGGAGACGGAGGAGATGACGGAGGAACTGATCGACCGTTTCGGAGATCCGCCGAAGTCCGTGGAAAATCTGCTTTACATTGCAAAAATCAAATCAATGGCGCACCGGCTTTATTTTACGGAAGTGGCGCAGAAGGGTGAGAGTGTCCGTTTTACTCTCTATGAGAAAGCACGGATTGATGTGACGAAGATTCCGGAACTGGTGGCGGCATACGGTCAGAAGGTGACGTTTACCGCTGATCCGAAAAACCCGTATTTCACATATCACCTGAAAAAGAATTCGAGAGACAAGAATGTGGACATCAAATCGGTGGTGGAGCAGTTCCTTGCCGATGCCGGGAAATTTCTGGCGGAGCGGGAAGCACCAAGGGAAGGCTGAAAAAGGCGATAGAGAGCCGGCTTTTTGGAATCCGGGAGACCGGCTCTCCGGCGTCGGAAAAGCTTGAAAAAAGTATGAAAAATATTGCGACCCGGAGAAAATTGCACTATAATAGAGCAAGACTGCCATGGCAAGCTGTCATGGCATATACCAGGAGGAACCTATGAGAGCAAAGAGATGGAGCGCACTGCTTCTTAGCGGTGTTATGGCAGCATCCATGTTAACAGGATGTGGAATGAATAAAAATGAGACGGTGGCAACTTTTGATGAGACGGAAGTGCCGCTCGGAGTAGCAAATTTTGCAGCGAGATTTTCTGCAGGCAACATATGATGATTTCTATGTGGCATATTTTGGCGAAGACGTATGGTCATCCGATCTGTACAACAACGGCACCACGATGCAGGACAATATCAAGGACAGCGTGATGCAGTCACTGTTCGATATGTATACACTGGAAGCGCACATGGCAGAGTACGATGTGGAGCTGACGGAGGATGACAAGGCGGAGATCGCAGACACAGCGGCTGCGTTTATTGCAGACAACAGCAAGGATGCGCTGGATGCACTCGGTGCGGATGAGGAGATCGTGGAGCGTTATCTGACACTGGCGACGATCCAGAACCGGATGCACACGGCGATCATTGCGGATGCCGATACCAATGTGACGGATGAGGAAGCCAACACAAGCTCCTACAGCTATGTCAAGGTGTCCAAGCAGTCCCATACGGATGAGGATGGCAATACCGTGGAGTACACCGACACCGAGCTCACACTGCTCGGCAAGACGGTCGGTATGTTTGACATGGACGCCAAGGCGGGCACGCTGGAGGATGCGGCAGAGCAGTATGACTATACGGTGAGCAGCGGAACGTTTACTGCCGACGACAGCACACTCGATGAGGCGGTTCTTACGGCACTGCAGGGACTGGACGAAGGGGAGGTGTCGGATGTCATCGACACAGATACCGATTACTATGTAGTTCGTCTGGATGAGAAGACGGATGCGGATGCAACTGAGACGACCAGACAGAACATTATCAGCCAGCGCCAGAGCGATCTGTACGACGAGACGCTCAAAGGCTGGGAAGATGAGCACGACTGGACCGTGAAGGATTCCGTGTGGGCGAAGGTAACATTTGACAACCTGTTCACCACAACAGTGCAGGATACGGAGACCGAGACCGTCACGGAGAGTGCGACGGAATAGAAGAAAAGCTGCGGCAATGACAGATATTGCGGCAGGAGACAGCGAAGATTGGCTGTACCGGTGATCCTCGTTAAAGAGCGTAACTCCGGTGTCCCAGCGAAAACAGGCGGGAGGATTCTGATCACAAAATACGGAATTTCTAACTCCGCCGCTTTTGCCAGATGTGATGATCCGTGTCTTTCCAAGTTTTGAACACTCCGGAGGCGTGTCCGCAAGCCGCAGACAATTTAAGGACTTTTGTGAGTGCCCCTTGTTGGCACCGCTAAACAAAACATAACCGCGCGAAGCCGATGTTTGAATTGGCATCTGCCCTGTTTTCAATAGCAGATGCCAACGAGTTTCGGTTCGCGCGGTTTTATATTGTCTGTGAAGTGGTGCCGCTAGGGGCACCAGAAAGTTCGCTCATTGTCTGCGGCTTGTCGGACACATCCTCGCGGAGTGTCAAAACGTGGCCAAGACACGGAAGGAACTGGCAAAAACGGCAGAGAAGAAATTCTCGCATTTTGTTCCAAAGAATCCTCCCGCCTGTTTTTCGCTGGAACGCTCGCGTTATGCCCTTTAACGAGCAACAGCGATCCGACGAACCGCTGTCTCCTGCTGCATGTCTGACATTACTGCAGCTTTTCGTTCTTTACGAGCATCTCTTCAATGACGCCCTGGCAGTGGGCACCGATTTTCTTCTTTGTCTCTTTATCCAGCTCGTTCGGATAGATCGGCTTGCCGTACTCTAAGATGACGTGCGTTGCTTTTACCTTCGGAAAATGATTCTCTAAAATATCGGCGGAACCGGTGATTGCCATAGGGACGATCGCACAGCCGGTCTTTTCTGCCATCTTGAAACTTCCCTCCTTAAAAGGAAGCATCAGGTCGTCGGTCTTGTTGCGCGTTCCCTCCGGAAAAATGCACATCGAGATGCCGTTCTTGATGTGATCGATGCCGGCAAGAATGGTCTTTAAGGCTTCCTTGACGTCATCACGGTTAATGAACAGGCAGTAGAGACGCTTCATCCACAGGGAAAGAAGCGGAACTTTTGCCATGTCATTCTTGGCGACGTAGCCGGTCAGACCCTGGGCATCTGGCATAGGTGATGATAATGTCGAAGTAGCTTTTGTGATTGCCGATATACAGAACGGCTTCGTCCTTTGGTACATTTTCTTCACCGATAACGGTGACTTTGGTTCCGCAGATGAACAGAATGACGCGAAACGCCCACTGTACCATGCGCAGCTGGCTGATGTCGGCAGCCTTACGGTTGAACTTGCTGATGATCCATTCGATTCCGAGGACGGGAATTCCGATGATCAGATAAAGAATGGCAAACAGCAGAGCAAGGATGGCTCGTAACATAAGAAGATCCTTTCCGGGCAAGCGCCCGTAGATTTTTACATAGTTTTTTATTATAAAGCCTGAAAAGAGGAAACACAAGACGCGGAAAAGAGAATTCGCAGGCATATTTAAAAAAGATGCGGCATATACTTTGGATAGAACCGAAAATTTGGGGGACTGTCAGATGTTTTGGTATGGGAAGAGATGGAAGAAGGGGTGTCTGGTCTTTTTGGCAGCGGCGCAGCCTGCTTGCTGCCGGGTGCAGCATTGAGACGACAAACGGAGCGAAGGTTGCCGATCTTGACTATGAGATCGTGGAGGAGGCGCAGATACCGGAGAAAGTGAAGGCTGTGATAGAGGAAAAAAAGGCGGCTGATTTTAAAACGACCTATGAACTCGACGGGGATCTGTACATAGTGCGCGGGTATGGAGAACAGGAGACGGGAGGTTACAGCATCTGCATCCGGGATCTGTATCTGACGTCGAATGCGATTTTGTTCGATACGGAACTTGTGGGACCGAGAAAGGGAGAACAGGTAAGCAGCGGACCGAGTTATCCTTATATTGTAATAAAGACCGAAAAACGTGACGAAAGTACCATATTTGAGTGAATTTTCTTGATATTTTTAAAAAATTCTCCGGTTTGTTTGACAAAAATTTAGTACAGTGATAAACTAAAGCGGAATGGTATTCGGTGTTAGGACGATAAGAAGCCGGAACAGGGAGGTAGACAATGCAACAGGCAGACATCCATAAGGTACGCGCTTCCGTGTATCAGCAGTGCGGACGGAAGGTACTGATTCAGCTTGACAGAGGACGCAACAAGGTCGACATCCAGGAAGGAGTCATTCAGAACGCATATCCGAGTGTTTTTACAATACTGGTGAATGACGAGCAGGAAGAAAATCCGCCTCAGTTACTTTCATTCAGTTATTCGGATATCATTACAAGAGATATTCGGATGAAATTATGTTAACATAAGGTATCAGGTATAATATTCCCCGTATTCGAATAAGATGTTTCAAAGATTCGGATATGGGGGATATTTTTTTGGAACTCGAAAAGTAAAGATACATAGAATACAGCAGAATGGCACGGCGGTCAGCCAGATCACGCTGGATGATGACTATAATGTCCCGGACTACCGGCCGGACATCATGAAGGTTTTGAAAGAAAATGGCGAACTGCGGTTTGACGAGGTGAAGGCGGCAAACAAGGCGGTGTGGGTAAAAGGAAGCCTGGTGTTTCACATTCTTTACCGGTGTGAGCAGAGCGATGGAAAAATCAGCTGCCTCAAAGGAGAGATTCCGTTTCAGGAGAAACTCAATATAGACGGGCTGCAGGAGAACGGGGAGGTACATGCCGCCGGAGAGATCGAGGATCTGACAGTCGGCGTAATCAATTCGAGAAAATTGAGCATCCGTGCGGTGGTTGTGCTGCGTGCCTCGGCGGAGGAACAGGTGTTGGAGGAGTTTACGTCCAGACTGGAACTGCCGGGGGATTACCAGCAGAAGACGGGAACCTGGGGAGCGCTCAATCTGCTCGCATCCTGCCGGGATGTCTGCCGGCAGAAGAGTGAGATTGTTCTGCCGTCGAACAAACCCAATGTGCGGGAAATTCTGTGGCGCAGTGTAGAACTCCGCAACGTCGAAAGCCATGTGGAGGATGGGAAGGCGGTCGTCACAGGTGAGATTCTGGCGGCGGTGCTCTACAGCGAGGAAGAGGAGAGCGAGCGCCTGCAGTGGTATGAGACGACGGTTCCTCTGGAATGTGCGGCCGACTGTGACGCTGCCGGGGAGAATTGCATTTTTAAAATATCGGCTGTCCCGCTGTCGGCGGAACTGGAGATCAAGCCGGATTACGACGGGGAGGAGCGCATTCTTGTGCTCGAACTCTCCGTCTCGGTCGATGTCCGCGTGTGGCGGGAAGAAGAGATGGAACTTCTGACCGATCTCTACTCGCTCCGGGAAAAAGCCGTTCCGGTAGTCAGGGAGCGGATCGGTGAGAGACTCCTTGTAAAAAATGCGGCAAAATGCCGGGTAACGGAACAGCTGGAAATTCCGGAAAGCCAGGAGAAAATCCTGCAGATCTGTGCCTGCGAGGGAACGGTGCGCCTGGAAAAATACGAGCCTGTGGAGAACGGAATCCGGGCGGAGGGAACGATCACGGCGGAACTTCTCTATATCACAACGGATGACAATATGCCGATCCAGTCGGCAAGGGAAATCTATCCGTTTTCCCAGATCCTTGAGATTCCCGATATGCAGCCGGACGTGGAGGCGGAGATGGACTGCGGATTAGAGCAGCTGTCCGCGGTGATGATGGATCAGGAACATATTGAGATCAAAGCGGTGATCCAGTTAAACCTGATGGCGTTTTTGCCGCAGAAAATACAGAACATCGAAGAGATTACAGAAGAGCCTTTAGATATGGAAGAATTACAGAACCGCCCCGGTCTGGTGGGCTATATTGCAAAGGCGGGCGATGATCTGTGGACGATTGCCAAGGAGAATCATACGACCATACAGGATATTCTGGAAACCAACGGCTGGACGGAAAAAAATCTGCAGCCGGGAGATGCGGTGCTGATCGTCAAACAGATAGGATAAAGGTACTATTTGCACAGATTTGCTTGAGTAATAGAAGACGCTCTGTTATACTAAAGTGGTAATGAGTGTTATTTTTTGAAAGAAATTTTGAAAACAGGGAGACAAAAGATGGATCAGAATGAGAACAAAAATTACAATTTAGAGAACGACCCGGGACAGACACAGCCGGGATCTGCGGGGGCAGAGAATCAGCAGGGAACGCAGGATGTGTACGGTCAGCCGGGAGCACAGGGTGCATACGGTCAGCCGGACGCGGCAGCGAATAGCGGAATGACGCAGCCGGACGCCCAGCCGGGAGCGAATGCATACGGCCAGCCGGGAAACGGTTATGGACAGGAAAGCGCAGGTCAGCCTTATGGACAGGAGAATGCAGGCCAGCCTTACGGTCAGAACTACGGTCAGGCAGAAAATGCGAACGGCCAGGGGAATGTGAGCCAGCCTTACGGTCAGCAGAATTACGGAGAGCAGAGCACGAACGGCCAGGGGAGAGTATTCTTACGGACAGAATAACGCCTATGGACAGAATAACGCCTATGGACAGAATAACGCTTACGGACAGAATAATGCCTATGGACAGCAGACGAACGGTCAGCAGGCGTATGGTCAGGCGAACGGCCAGTATGCGGGAAATGCATATGCCGGCGTAAACTATGGCGAGGCGACGGTGCTCAACGACGAGAACGGTCAGCCAGTGAAGAACTCGTTCGGAATGAAGATTACATTCTCCATCCTTGAGATTCTGTGCTGCTGCGGATGCAACCTGATTACCATGATTATGGGTATTATCGGATGCGTATTCACGAGCAAGGCGAACAGTGCCTACAAGTCCGGAGATGTGCAGGAATATAAGCGCAACAGCAAGTCGGCGACAATCTGCCTGTGGATCGGTTTTGCGATCGCACTGGTATGGCTGGTCTTCAGCATTATTTTCAGCGTACTTTACAGCAACGACATCGAGGATGCGTTTATGGAAGGATATAACGAGGCCGCAGGTGTAAGCGATGATTACGACACGGATGATTTCATGGGTGATTCCGGTGATGAAGAGTACGACACCGACGATTTCCTTGCCGATGACAGTGAGGATACAGAGGATGCCAAAACGGTAGCGCCGCTTGACGTGACAGCAGGGGATGCGTTCGACAGCGGAGACATTACCGTGAACGGTATTCTGGTGCAGCTTCCGATGAGCTACAGCGAGTTCAAGGCACTTGGTTTTTCCATCGACTCCGAGGATGAGGAGTATGTATCCAACAAGAATGAATATTACTATCCGACATTCTACGATGCACAGGGAAATGAGCTGGGAGAGGTGTACATTGGAAATGTAACCGACGATCCGCAGACACTTGCAGACGGAACCGTGTTCGGTTTCTCGTTCACCAGCATGGACTACAATGACGATCTGGAGATCCTTCTTCCGAACGGTCTGACAAAGGATGCGGTCAACGACGACTTTATGACTGCTTACGGCGAGCCGGATTATGAGTATGAGTCGGATACCGGCGACTACCAGTCTTATCAGTGGTACAGCCACAGCGACACCTACGAGGATATGGATGAAAACTCCATTTCCGTAACATTCTATGATGGCGAGCTGAGCGATCTGGAACTGATGTATATCGGATGGGATTGATCTGATTTCCGAAAAATCGAAAAATTATGGAAACTGTGACAATTTTATAAGGAAGTATGATATAATCAACGGGTATGATAACAGAGTCATACCCGTTTTTTTTGTACGCAATGAAAGATAATTCAGATATTTGGGATGGAGATACCGCATGAGACATTTTAAGAAACGTGTTCTGGCACTGCTTCTGGCGGGAGCAGTCGGAATCGGAAACTATGCGTCTGTGTCTGCTTCGGCAATCAAGGATGCACAGGATAAAAAGGATGAGGCACAGCAGGAACTGAATCAGGTGAACCAGCAGATTCAGAATATCCAGTCGGCGCAGAACAGCCTTCAGGCAGAGATGAATAATTATGACAATCAACTCATGAGCCTGCTTACCGATATGGACATCCTGCAGAGCGATATGGATACGCAGGAGCAGGAGATCGAACAGGCAAACGCGGATCTGGAAAATGCGAAAGCGGAGGAACAGCAGCAGTATGACGCCATGAAGCAGCGGATTCAGTATATGTATGAGAATGGAGACCAGTCCTTTTTGACGGCGTTAGTCGGCGCGGACAGCATTACGGATCTTTTGAACCGGGTGGAATATGTCTCGGACGTCTACCAGTATGACCGCGATATGCTGACGAACTATCAGGAAGTGGTGCAGCAGGTGGAAGATCTGACGGCACAGCTTGAGAGTGAGATGGCGGAGATGGAGGAGCTTCAGATCAGCTATCAGGAGCAGCAGAGCTCTCTGGAGCAGGTGATTGCGACAAAGCGTTCGGAGATGGCGGATTTTGACAGCCAGCTTGCCAATGCACAGAGTCTTGCAAGCCAGTATGCGCAGACGATCAAGCAGCAGAACCAGATCATCGCGACGGAGAAGGCAAAACAGGCGGCTGCGGAGGCGGCGAAGAAAAAGGCGGCGCAGGCGGCTGCTGCGGCAGGAACGACCGGCAGCACCACCGGAACGGATGCCTCGACAGCCGGCACCGGAACGACCTCGAATACGACCGGAAATACCGCTTCGACCGGGACGGATACCTCGACTTCGGGCAGCAGTACCTCCGGCAGCTCTTCCACAGGTCTGACGGACGGCGGACTAAATCCGTCCTACACGACCGGAGTCAGCGGCAGTGACGTCGTGTCCTATGCGAGCCAGTTTCTGGGGAATCCCTATGTCCTTGGAGGTACCAGCCTGACATCCGGAACGGATTGCTCCTATTTTGTCATGGCGGTCTACCAGCATTTTGGCATTTCCCTGCCGCGATCTTCCTATTCGCAGAGCGGCTGTGGACAGGCAGTCAGCTATGAAAATGCACAGCCCGGCGATATTATCTGCTATCCGGGACATGTGGCAATCTATATTGGAGGAGGACGGATTATCCATGCGTCCAACCCGAGAACCGGCATCTGCTACGGAAATGCAACCTACCGTACGATCACTTCGGTTCGGCGTGTGTTGTAGGTTTGTATTTTCAAAAGTAAAATGCTATAATCTGGATAGAAATGAAATAAGAGATGGAGGAATAAGAAAATGCAGTTCAAACAGTTACAGGATGATATGATCGCAGCAATGAAGGCAAGAGACAAGGTGCGCAAGGATGCAATCTCCACACTGGTGTCGGCTGCGAAGAAGGTGGCAATCGATGAGGGCTGCCGCGATGACATTCGGGAAGAACTTGTGGACCGGGTCATTTTAAAGGAGATCAAGTCCGTGAAGGAACAGATCGATACCTGCCCGGCATCCAGAGAAGATCTGCTTGCAGAATATAAGACGCGTTACGATATTTTTATGGAATATGCGCCGAAAATGATGTCGGCTGACGAGGTGGAGGCGTTTATCACAGAGAAGTTCGCGGACGTGGTAGCAAGCCACAACAAAGGACAGATCATGAAGGCTGTTATGCCGGAACTGAAAGGCAAGGCGGAGGGCAGCGTGATCAATCAGGTGGTAGCAAAGCTTTGTCAGGCATGAGACAGAAATTAAGATTTACCGCTGTTCTGGTCGTTCTGCTCATCATTCTGGGGACAGCATCCTACCGCGAACAGGGAAAGCGGCAGAAGCTGTCATTCCCGGAATCGCTGGATCTTGTGGTGGTGGCAGTGGACGGGGAGCAGGTGACTCTGCGGGAGATGACATTTTATATCGCATATGAGGAAGGCAGCATGGAAGATGCGGCCATCATCTATAATCCGGATAATACGGATGAATACTGGCAGCTGTATATCAATCATACGTTCCTGCGGGAGCAGGCGAAACAGACAGTGGTGGATATGACCATTCATGATACGCTGTTTTACCAGATGGCAACAGCAGAGAAAATCACGCTCTCAGAGGAGGAGGAACAGTATCTTGCCAATGATCAGCAGGATTTTTGGAGTGACCTTACCGAGGAACAGAGAGCGCGCCTGGGTGTCGATGAGGAAACGATTGATGCATCCATGCGAAAAATGGCGCTGGCGCAGAAATATCAGAGTATTCTTGCGGAGATGGAACAGGTCGATTACGAGGATTATTCCATCGGCGGCACGGAATACGAAAAACTTCTGGCACAGCATACCTGTGAGTTAGACGAGACTACCTGGGACCGCGTGCCGTTCGGCAGCATCACGGTAGATCATTGAACAAAGAGGGAAAGACAGAGATTTTCCATTGCGTGAAGCAGGATATGCGCCGATATGTGAAGAAAGCATTTGCGGCAGGCAGAATATAATATAAAAAATAAAATAGAGAAGAGAAGAAGAATATGTCAGTAAAAATTGGAAGAAATGATCCGTGCTGGTGCAAAAGCGGCCGGAAATACAAGGCATGCCATCAGGCATTTGACGAGAAGATTGCAGCGATCGCTGCGCAGGGACATATCGTCCCGACCCATGACATTATCAAGAATGCAGATCAGATTGCAGGGATTAAGGAGAGCTGCAAGATCAATATCGCGGTGCTCGATTACATTCAGGAGCACATTCATGAGGGTATGAATACGGCGGAAATCGACAAGATTGTCTACGACATGACGACCAGTATGGGTGGTATTCCGGCGCCGCTGCATTATCAGGGCTACCCGTACAGCGTGTGCACTTCGGTGAACGATCAGGTGTGCCATGGATTCCCGTCAAAGGATGTCATTTTGAAGTCGGGAGATATTATCAATGTGGATGTTTCCACGATTTTGAACGGTTATTTTTCCGATTCTTCCAGAATGTTCTGCATCGGCGACGTCAGCCCGGAGAAGAAACGTCTCGTGGATGTCACGAAGGAGTGTGTGGAAAAAGGTCTCGCGGAAGTAAAACCGTGGGGATTCTTAGGCGATATGGGTCAGGCGGTTCACGATCACGCCTTCGCAAACGGTTATACGGTTGTGCGTGAGATCGGCGGACACGGCGTGGGACTGGAGTTCCATGAGGAGCCGTGGGTCGGCTATAACAGCAAGCGCGGTCAGGAGATGCTGATGGTGCCGGGTATGATTTTTACGATCGAGCCGATGGTCAACATGGGAAAAGTGGACATCTATGTCGATGATGCAAACGACTGGGAGGTCTACACGGAGGACGGACTTCCGTCTGCACAGTGGGAGATTATGGTGCTTGTGACGGAGGACGGCCACGAGGTTCTTTGCTGGTAAGCAGGAGGCAGGATGAAAAAGCTGGGAAAGAAAGCGGGACAAGGAGCAACGGGAAAAGCAGCTTCGATGAAAAAGGCAGATGTGCCGGGCGAATGGCTTTATTTTGCACCGGAGACTGTGGGCGTGCGGCAGATTGCAGATGTGCTCGATGGAACCTGCGAGTTGGAGATCTGGCAGGAAGCAGGCGTACTTGAGATTATGTACGGCGGAGAAGCCTCCATGGACATGGAGGAAGGGAAAATCCATCCCCGGGATCAGGTGACTGCGGTATTTGCAGAGGAACACGGCTGCAACAGAGTATATCTGGTAACATTTTCCGCGGAAGAATATGAAAAGGTACTGCCTGTAATGCGGCACATCTTACAGGAATGCGGCGGCATATTCTGCGGCGATACGGAAGATTTTAAGCCGATACTTACAGAGTAGAAAAGAGATGCTTTTTTGCTTTAGTGTATTGAAATGATAAGAAAAAACAGCTATGATACTGTTATCGGCGCAGAGAAAAAGCGGACGCCGGAGCGGGAGGAAATATGGACAGCAGAATTTCAGGACACACAGGATTATTGGCATTGATTGGTTCGCCGGTCGGACATTCGGGTTCGCCGGCAATGTATAATTACAGCTTCGAGCGGCTGGGACTGGATTATGTGTATGTTGCTTTTGATATCAAGGTGGAGGAAGTGGCAGACGCCATTGCCGCCATGCGCACATTTAAGATGCGCGGCTGCAATGTCACCATGCCGTGCAAGACGGAGGTTGTCAAATACATGGATGAGCTGTCTCCGGCAGCACAGATCATCGGAGCGGTCAACACGATCGTAAATGACAACGGCAGGCTGACCGGTCATATTACTGACGGCGAGGGATTTGTGCATAATCTGAAGGATCACGGGATCGATATTAAGGGCAAGAAGATCACGGTTGCAGGCGGAGGCGGTGCCGCTACTGCCATTCAGGTGCAGTGCGCGCTTGACGGTGCAAGGGAGATTTCCATTTTCAATATCAAGGATGCTTTTTTTGAGAGAACGCTGAAAACGGCGGAGAAGATCCGTGCGGCGGTTCCGTCGTGCGTGGTAAATGTCTATGATATTGCGGATACTGCGCGGATGACTGCGGAGATCGCGTCCAGTGATATTTTTGCAAATGCGACGATTGTAGGCATGAAGCCGATGGAAAATGAGAGTGTGGTAAAGGATACTTCCGCATTCCGGCCGGGGTTAGTGGTGGCAGATGCTGTCTACAACCCGGAGGAGACGAGACTGCTCCGGGAGGCGAAGGAAGCCGGAGCAATCTGCATCGGCGGCAAGGGAATGCTGTTGTGGCAGGGTGTGGCTGCCTTTAAACTGTATACCGGAAAAGATATGCCGGTCGAGGAAGTCAAAGAGCGTTTTTTTAGCTAGAAAGGTGAAGCAGTGGCATGAAGAATTTATATCTGATCGGCTTTATGGGCGCCGGGAAAAGTACCATTGCGTGGGCGCTTGCAAAAAAATGCCCGGCGAAGCGGATTGAGATGGATCAGCTCATCGAGGAACAACAGGGGATGGCAATCACGGATATTTTTGCCGCACATGGGGAGAATTATTTCCGCGACCTGGAGACAGAGTTGTTGCGGTCTTTTTCGGAGAGCACAGGATATGTGGTATCCTGCGGCGGAGGCAGTGTACTCAGGGATGAGAATGCGGCGCTGATGAAGGAGAACGGCTGCATCGTGTTCCTCCGGGCAACGCCGGAGACGATCTACGAAAGAGTCAAGGACAGCACGAACCGCCCGATTTTAAACGGGAATATGAATGTGGAATATATCCGGGAACTCATGGAGAAGCGCCGGCCGCGCTACGAAGCGGTGGCGGATATCTGCGTGGACACGGACGGCAAGGACGTGGATGCCATCAGTGAGGAGATCCTGAAAGCGGTAGAAGACAGAGCATAAGAGGGGCAGCAGGAGATGAATTTTGAGTTTATAAGAGAGTGCAGACTGGAGTCGGATGAACTTCAGGCGATGTATGATAATGTTCTGCAGGAACTGGAGCGTGCGGAGCATTATTATTGGAGAAAACCGCAGGAGTGCGGCATCATTCTGCGCCAGACGACAGAGCGGATCTGTCGTATCTATAATACATATTATCAAATCGGCTATCCGGGGAACGCTTCGCTGGAAGAGTTTTTGTGTTATACGGACGAAAACGAGCACAACGTGATGGTGAGCCGGTTTTTGAGCGTCGTCCGCAAGGAGCAGCGCGACCGGCTGAATAAGCTGCGTGTGCTGGGGGATGACTGTATCTGGGGTGAGGAGGCACCGGATCAGGGGATGACTTTTGAAGACCGCATGGGGCAGAATGCAAGACATATGATGGAGACCATGATGGAGGTCACCAAGGACATGTGTGAGAAGATCAACAAGAGGAACGACGTGTTCGACGAGTTCTTCCTCGAGGAGGCTCTGCCGGAGACAAAGGAAGAGGCAGGAAAAGAGACGCTTGCCGCTGCGGAGATAACAACCAGTGCAGAGAATACGAAAAAACCTCTGTTTGCCAGAATTTTCCACAGGTGAGGACAAATGAAAAAATCAGTATCGACCGTTTATGGAGTGCTGCTTGTCATCGGATTCATTCTGATGGCTCTGAGCTTTGCGTTTACAGGTAAAAAGAATACAAGCTTTGCGGAGGATTCCAGACGAATCGAACTGCAGCCCGATCGCGTGGTGGAAGTGAGTGAAGATGTCAGGGAGTATTATTTCGACAGTAATCAGATGCAGTCGGAGTTTTCGGAACTGACATTTTTTAGCGTACATCAGTGCGTGGAAGTGTATGCGGACGGCGAGCAGATTTATTCGCTGGAAAAGAGCAGTACGGTGTTCGGGAGGACGCCCGGAACCGGATGGAATACGATCCAGCTGCAGGAGGGCGTGAAGAGTTTCAGTGTGCGGATCGAGGCGGTGTACCCGGCAGTGCGGGATCATGTGACGAGGTTCTATCAGGAGAATGACGGACAGATGGTCTATCAGACGATGAGAGGATCGGTTCCGGAGATCATGGTCAGCACAGTCGACGGTGCGATCGGCATTATGCTGCTCATTTATTATGCAATTGCAAGACGCAAAGTAAAGATGGGACCGGGCATTCTGTATTTTGGCATTTTTACCCTGATGATGGGAATGTGGTCCATGAATGAGGCGGAGCTGGTTGCCTACATGGTAAAAAGCCGGACGGCGGCCTCGTACACCGGCTATATGCTGATTATGCTGATGATTGCGCCGTTTGCAGCATTTTTGCAGGAGTTCTCCGAGGTGGAGGAGAAGTATATATCAAATATTATCTGCATCTGTTCATTTGCGAATGCTATAGTTTGTACCGTACTCCACATGACGGGGATCTGCGAGTTTAAAAATACGGTATTTTGCACACATTTTCTGATGGCATGTGACCTGCTCTATCTGCTCTATGTGATCTGGCAGCGTTACCGGGTGCGCGGAATGGACCGGCGGGTGCGTGTCTGTATCTGGGGACTTGTAATTCTGCTAGTGTCTTACGCGGTCGACATGTCGGCGTACTACATCGGATGGAGAAGAACGGATGTGATCGGCAGATTTGGATTCCTGTTGTTTATCTGCCTGCTGGCGAGAGAGGCGACCGCAGTGTCGATCGAGAAGATTGATGAGGGGCGCAAGGCGGAGATCTACCGGGAACTGGCGGAACATGATATGCCGACCGGACTGCGCAACCGCAATGCTTATGATGAGTGGGTATCGGAAAATGCCAGAGATCGCGAGACGGCGATCGTGACGTTCGATCTGAATGATCTGAAGCGCTGCAATGACACATTCGGACATGCGGCGGGTGATAAGTATATTCAGGATGCGGCAAAGCTGATCTCGGAAGTGTTTGAACCTGCCGGCGTGTGCTACCGGATCGGCGGGGATGAATTCTGCGCCGTGATCCGCCATGCCAGAAGTGAGTGGGTCGAGGAGCGCCTGCGCAGACTGGAATACCTCGAGTGGAAATATAATGAAGGGAAAATGGACGTCCCGATGCGGATCGCTTACGGCTACGCGATCTTTGACGAGCAGTATGATAAAAATATGGAAGAGACAAGGAACCGTGCGGATGTGAAGATGTACGAGAAAAAGAGAGCGATCAAGGCGGAAGAGAGAAAATGAAAAAATGCGGGAATTCCCGCATTTTTTCTGTTGTAGTCAGAAGTTGCTTCCGTTCCAGCCCCAGTTGTCAGTCGGGAAGTATGCCACGTAGATGTGGTCGGCAGGAATGGAAAGTTCGCCGGAGAGCAGATGGCAGAGCTTTCCGGTCATCTGGCTGGTGCCTGCAGCGGACGGCGTGCCGAAGCTTTTGACCTCCACATAGGCAACGGCGGCAGAATCCCCCTGAAAGAACAGGCTGGCATTGTCCTCAAAACCAGTCATAACCCAGTTCTCTCCCTTGCCGAGACACTCCCTGGTAATGCGGCAGATCTCTGCGGTCAGGGAATCCTTTTTGGATTTGCTCAGGGAAACGGTGGTTTTCGTATTGATAAATGGCACGGCAATATCCTCCTTTACATCTGATAAAGATAGTATATACGAAAATAAGCCTGCATACAATGTAAAAAATAAGTATTGCAGGGGATTAAGAAAAACTATAAATGTATAAAATTGGTTGGCAATATTCAAATTATATTGGATATTGCCAATTTTTTTGTTATGATAAAGAAAAATATTCATGCATTTTGGAGGAGAAAATGAATACGGTATGCCGTGATATTTTTAGAGCGATTCATGAAAATAAGTGGTTGAGTATTGAATATAAAAATAAACAGGAGGGTATTACGAAATACTGGATTGGGATTATGGATGTAAATCCGATGAAAAGATCACTTTGTGTGGAAGGACTTCATCTGGGACAATTATCAACCATAGGTCTGAATATTTATATAGATTCTATTTTATCCTCCAATGTTATAGAAGGGTCTTATTTTGATGTCAAAGAATCATTAAAAGAAGATATTCAGCTAAATCAGCAGAAATATATTTCTTTATTTCATAATGTGTCCAATTTAAAAATTCTTAGTTATTACATTGATTGCAATAAAATGGACTCTGTACCATATAAAACGGAATATAGTTTAATCCGCCATTTTGATGGTGATTGTATCCGTAGAGGGGATTATCATTTGGCACCGGATCAGTTTCAGGAGATAGTTTCAAATTTTCAATATGGATGCACCAGTAATACGAAGAATAAAAGGATCAGGCAGTTGGCATTAAATATATTAAGTGTGCCGATGAAGCAGGGATTATATGTCCTTGCTTATCGTGAGATGAAGCTGGACGTTGCCCGAAGATGTCTTAGACCTGCTGACGAGGTTACGATTTGCACCGAGTTTACCATTGATGGAACAAGCCAGAGCATACGCAGATTTCTGGATGCGGACGATTACGAACTGTTAAATGATTTTGAAAAGAATCAGGAAACGATTAAGAACCGAATCACGGAATGTAATCCACAAATCAAAGGTGTGGATGATATGCCATATCTGATTGCGATCGGAAGAGACATTATGTTAGATCTTCACGAGGAATATAAGGCCATTGATGAAATGTTCCAGCAAGAAGAGGTGACGGCGCCAATTCGGGCGTTCTTTGGGAATCTGGTACAGGAACCGGCAAGTAGGAAAGTATTTCCAATTGCTTTGTTAAATAAGCAGATTAATCTGGATCAGCTGCTGGCAATCCACAATGCCATGAAATATCCTTTGGCATATATCCAGGGACCACCTGGAACAGGGAAGACAAACACGATCGTAAATACGCTTGTCACAGCTTTTTTCAATGAACAGACAGTGCTTTTTGTTTCGTACAATAATCACCCGATTGATGGTGTGTGTGAAAAACTGCAGCACATATCAAATGGAAAGAAGTGGAATATTCCGTTTCCTATTATCCGGCTGGGAAACGACGACAAAGTAGCTGAGGCGTTGGAGTATATTCAGAGATTGTATGAGAGTACAAAGAGTATCAATATTTATGAAGAAACGTTGAAAAAAAGGAAGTCAGACAGAATCGCAAGAACAAGACAGCTGACGGCTCTGCTGCAGGAATATGAAGAACGGTTGAAGCTTTTTGAAACAAAAGAAGCGATTCTCAGTCTGATGGAGTCAAATAAACATTTGACTTTTCAGACACAGTTGCAGGGAATTCAGTTGGCCCAGGTTGAGGATAAAATCAGTAAATCAAAAGATTATACGGATGAAGAAGCATTAAATCTGATTTTAGAGGATGAGGATGCTTTTAAAAGTTACCTGTATTATACTTCCGCAAAATGTATCAAACGTATACAGGAACCAAAGAATGCGGACCTTTTGGACATTGTTACAATGGAAGACAAAGAAGAGAAGGTAAAAGCATTTAATGATTATTTACGCAACGATGAAAATTTAAAGAAATTTCAGAGAATCTTTCCGATTATTGCTACCACATCGATCTCCGCCCATAAGGTTGGAAAACCGGGAGTACATTTTGATATGGTGGTTATGGATGAGGCGAGTCAGGGTAATATTGCGACGTCACTGGTTCCGATCCTTCGAGGAGAGAGCCTGATGCTTGTGGGAGATCCACAGCAGCTAAATCCGGTTATTTTATTGAATCCGGTGGTGAATCAGAAACTTCGCAAAATGTATCAGATCACGGATGAGTACGATTATATTAAGAATTCTATTTACAAAGCGTTTCTGGCATGCGATTCTGTCAGCAGGGAGATTCTCTTAAGCCATCATTACAGATGCAATAGGCAAATCATTCAATTTAATAACAAGAAATATTACAATGGAAAACTGCAGATCTGCAGTCAGAGTAGCGCAGAGAATTCGTTGGTTTTTCGGGATATAACAGGAAACAGCACCTACTATAAAAATACAGCACCTTTGGAAGCAGATGAGATTGTCCGGTATGCTGAGCTGCATAAAGATAAGAGCATCGGGGTGATTACGCCGTTTACAAATCAGAAGGAACTAATCAATCAGAAGCTAAAAGATAATGGTCTGGACAATGTTACCTGTGGAACCGTTCATGCATTTCAGGGTGATGAAAAGGATGTTGTTTTATTTTCACTTGCGCTTACGGATAAGACTGGCCGGGGAACCTATAGCTGGCTGAAAAATAACAAGGAGCTAATCAATGTCGCTGTTTCAAGAGCTAAGGATCAGTTGATTGTTTTGTCCAGCAGTAAGGAACTGGAACGCTTACATGACAGGGAGGGTGATGATGATCTTTACGAACTGGTGCAGTATGTAAAACATAATGGGCAAACCAATGTTACTCCTAAAACAAATGCGTCACGGGCACTCGGAATTAAACCTTATAGCACGGAAACGGAACAGGCTTTTCTGGAGAATCTGAATCATGCATTGGATAATGTTTTGAATACCGATCATAAATGCACGGTTCAGAAAGAAGTGAGTATCGCACATGTTTTTCAGGATAATTGCGAGTATAACGATTTGTTCTATACAGGCAGGTTTGATTTTGTCGTATATGAGAGACAGCCAAGGACAAAAATAGATATTCCGATTCTTGCGATAGAATTGGATGGAAGAGAGCATCAGGAGAAAAGTGTGGTGATGGAACGCGACAGGAAGAAAAATCAAATCTGCAGAGAGCATGGTTTTGAACTGATCCGTATTGAAAACACTTACGCAAGAAGATATCAATTCATGAAGGATATTCTGATGAAGTATTTTGCAAGCGTGAAATAGCTGGAAAAACTGTATATATGGGAAAAGGATTTTGGGGTAGTTGACAAGCTAATTGAACAGAATTATAATTCAAGAAACTAAGGAGAGCCATATAATGCAAAACTTATATTTTACAATGAATTATATGTACATGTATTACGGACGTGCACGTTTGTAACTGTAAAGAATCCGGGAAGGATGCACGGTTACAGCGGGCAGGTCTGATATGTCTGTGCAGAAAGTTCGGATAAAGTAAGCGTTTGTTTTATATAATCTTACAGAATACCGTATTAGAATTTTTGCACCAGACATATCAATGTTTGGTGTATTTTTTTGCAATAATGGCAGAAAGGAGATTTTATGAAAGTATGAAATGAGCAGCAATGAAGCGCGTTATTCATTAGAAAGATATGATGTTAAGAAAGGTGGAAATGGGTATGGTTCGTTTGGCCAAAGAAAAAGATTTAGGTAGAATTAATGAACTGAGAAAACAAGTAAACGATATACATGTAGAAGGGCGCCCGGATATATTTAAAGCGGGGTTTGGAGTAGAATTAAGGGATTATGCATACACGCTCATGAACGGAGAAAATAGTGATATAATTGTCGCAGAACGTAACGGTGAAATATGCGGAATGGCGTGCGTGGATTATGTGCATAGACCAGAGACTGCATACGGAAAGGCAAGAAGCTTTTATCATGTGCAGGAAATTGCCGTAGATGAAAATTACAGACGGCAAGGCGTGGCGAAAGAATTATTGGATTTTATGATAGCAGATACCAGGAAGAGAAAGCTAAAAAAGATAGAGTTAGATGTCTGGGAATTTAATGATTCAGCAATTGAATTTTATCAGGCAACTGGCTTTAAAGAAACACGAAGATGGATGGAATATGAAGTGGAATAAATAGCGAAATCCTCAGAAAAATGTAACAAGAAATATTTGCAAAGCATTATGTGTCAAAAGGAACGCTCCTGCATAATGCAAAACACCCTTGCATACAATGTAAAAACAAGTATTGCAGGGGTTTTGGTTTGAAAGGTTATATTGAGGAAAGAGCTATGGAGATTGCCAGATATATCATTGACAATAACACGACCGTGCGGCAGGCGGCAAAACATTTCGGGATCAGCAAGAGTACGGTACATAAGGACGTCACCGAGCGCCTTGCGCAGGTCAACCCGTCGCTCGCGGCGGAGACGCGCAAGGTGCTGGACATCAACAAGTCCGAGCGGCACATCCGCGGCGGGATGGCGACAAAGGAGAAGTATCTGCATCAGCATGTGTGAAAAACTTGCAAATAAGGACAATTTTTTAGACAAATCAGAAACTTAAAAAATTGTCCTTATTTATGCTCTGTTATATTGTATGCTTGGTAAGGAGGAAGTTGGAAATAATTGCTTTGGGTATGCGATTTACTGATCTTTGTATAGTTATCGAATACAAAAGTAAAAAATATAGAAATAAATATGAGAAAATATCTCAAATTATTGTTGCAAATATGAATTATAGGGATATAATAAAGACATAACGGAGGGTAAAAGACATGTTATGCCAGTTTACAGTAAAAAATTTTAAAAGTATAAGAGATGAAGTGACATTTGATATGCAGGCGGCTGCAATATCGGAGCATGAGGATAGAATCATTATAGATAAAGATGAGGAAAAATATTTACCGGTGTCAGCTGTTTATGGCCCGAATGGCGGAGGAAAATCTAATGTTTTGGCTGCATTGCATACCTTGGTGGCAAAAGTGTTACGTCCTCTTTTGGCCACAGAGGATAGTGAGGAAAAGGTTTTGCTTCAAAGGAAAATAATTGTAGAACCATTTGCTTTTTCAAAGAGTAAGGACGAGCCTACAGAATTTGAATTGTTCTTTCGAACTACAGTTTCAGAGTACAGATACATTTTGCACGTAAAGCGTGATATCGTTTTATATGAGAGCTTGGATAGAGTCAAACTTGAAACAGGCAGAAAATCTGCCCTTTTTACCAGGGATGAAAACGGAATTGTTTTGAAGGGGGCTTTTGCAAAACTGAAAGTCAGCGATGAATTATCTAAAACACTTACGCTACTTTCTTATTTAGGAATTGCTTATAAGGGAAATGCGGTGGTTAAGGATGTATTGAGCTGGTTTGAATATGGAATCGAATTTTTGAATTATGGAAACCCAATACAGGAACTTAAAATGGCTGTGTCTACATCGGAAGATGTGAAAAAGTTAATGCTTCAGATGATTCAGGAGATGGACTTAGACATTGTTGATTTCAGAGTGGAAGAAAAAGAGAATGAAAGAATTAATATATTCACGAAGCATTGCGTAGATGATGTGGAAACAGAAATTAATTTGTTTGATGAATCCAGTGGAACACGGAAATTATTCGGATTACTTCCGTTTATTGCAGAAAGCCTGATTTCTGGGACAGTGCTTGTGATTGATGAGTTGGACGCAAAAATCCATCCGGTTTTACTTCGCCATATTATTATGATGTTCAATGATATGAGTATCAATAGACATAAAGCACAGTTGATTTTCACATCCCACGATCTGTCAACGATGAATAGCGAAGTATTCCGCAGAGATGAAATCTGGTTTGTGGCAAAAGGAAATGCACAGAATTCTAAACTTTATTCTTTGGTAGAGTTCAAGAATGAAAAAGGGGAATCTGTCAGAAAGGATGCCAAGTTCGACAAGCAATATCTGGAAGGTAAGTACGGCGCTGATCCGTACCTCAAAAGAATTATAGATTGGGGGAAAGTGAATGCCTAAAAAAGCCGGAATGCAGAAAAAATCGAGCAGGCTCGCTTGGAAGAAGAAGCGTCGCCAGGAATATTTGGAGATGAAACAGTATAGGTACTATATCTTTTGCGAAGGACAGCAGACGGAACCAAATTATTTTTTGGGGTTTAAGAAGCTGATAGAGGAAAATCCGATTTACAAGGATATGGTATTGATTGAAATTGAACCATGTCAGGCAGAAACCATGCGAGTAATTGGAATAGCCGAGGACTATGTTAAGAAGAATGAAATTCAGAAGGGACAAGTCTGGTGCGTGTATGATAAGGATAGCTTTCCAGCAGAACATTTCAACGGTGTTGAGGAACGAGCCAATAGTTTGAATAAGATTAAGCCAGAATTACAGTATCATGCGGCGTGGAGTAATGAATGTATTGAGTTCTGGTTTCTTCTTCATTTTGCGTATTATACAGCTAATAACCACCGGACCGAGTATATTTCATTCTTGAATGATAAGTTTAAAGAACTGGGAATCGGAAAATATCAAAAGAACATGAATGACATTTTTACGATTTTGATGAAATATGGGAATCCTAAGCTGGCGATTCGGTATGCAAAGAGGAGTATTAAGGATGGAGCAGGAAAAACACCAACGGAGATTGCGCCGGGAACAAAGGTGTATGAGTTGGTGGAGAAACTGGCAAAGTATTTGCCGGAAGAAGTGCAAAAATATTTTAATGATTAAATATCAAAGAAAGGATAAAAGGTATGAGCACGACAGATATTATTGAAAAAACAGAAGGTGCAGATGAAGTGACCAAAACAAGGAAGAGAACAGTAAAACCTATTAAAAAATTTCCAAGTCATTCAATTGAAGAGGCGTTAAAGATACCAACCTTGATTAAGGAAAATAATGGTGGAAATCCATGGGCAACGGAGCAACTCGCAAGAGCATTGAATATGAAAAAAGGTGGTAATAATTTTTATTATTTAACGGCGTCATCTAGAGATTATGGGTTCACGAATGGAACAAGAGAAACAGTCAATGTGGAATTAAATGATCTTGGTAGAAAATACGTATATGCTCAATCCCAAGAGGATTTGTTGGAGGCTGTTTGGTCTGCATTCAACAATATTGAGATTTTTAAGAAAGTGTATGAATATTATAAAGGGAACGAACCCTCTGATGAGACTTTTTTTAGAAATGCTTTAGTATCAACTTTTGGAATTGATGAAAGTTTACATGATGATTTTTTGAATGTGTATCGTGAAAACCGTCATTTCCTTCAGACATTTGGTGAAAAACAAACAGAAAATATTTTTTCAAGTGTTTCTACAGGGAGCCAGATTATAAGCAGTACGATGCATCAATCTAGCGAAAAGAAAATTTTTGTTATAATGCCATTTAGTGAAAAAACGGGTAAGTATTCTAAAGGATTTTTTAATGAAGTATTAGCAGAATTAATTAAGCCGGCAGCTAAAGCGGCAGGATATTTTGCAGAAACTGCGGATAGAAATGGCAGTGATATTATTCATTCGACGATTGTTAAGGCAATTAATAATGCGGAAATTATTATGGCTGATTTGACGGAGCATAACCCTAATGTATTATTTGAATTGGGGATTGCTATAGCACTTAAAAAGCCTGTCATTTTAATTAAGACAGAAGAAACAGGACAGATATTTGATATTGATAATACTATTAGGGTATTCTCATACAAGTCAAATTTGTGGAAGTCAACTCTCGAAAAAGACGTTCCTAATTTAGCAACAAGAATTAATGCAGTAGTAAATAATATTGGCATTGATAAAAGTTATTTTGATACATTTATGGGGAACAACTAGAGTTATGTTTATTACAAGCTGAAGGAAGTCATGAGACCTGATGAAATTAGTCATACAATTACAGGGAAAACAGAAATGCATTGCAGATCATTACTGATCAGAGCAAAGAAGATGATGAATCAGAGAGGTTTGATACGATTTGACCGTAACTTCGTATTATTGAGGAGGAAGCTTTTGACGAATGCACAGTTAAAACGTCTGATCAATAAAATTGAAGTGGACAAGGATGGCAATGTAGATATTTATCTGCGTCTTATTGGTGAGCTGGGATTGGATGGAACTGTCTTAATTGAAGGTAACGACAGAGCAGAGGAAACAGAAGACAAAACAGCTCTAAATCGTCACGACCATACATAAGGACGTCACCGAGCGCCTTGCGCAGGTCAACCCGTCGCTCGCGGCGGAGACGCGCAAGGTGCTGGACATCAACAAGTCCGAGCGGCACATCCGCGGCGGGATGGCGACAAAGGAGAAGTATCTGCATCAGCATGTGTGAAAACGCAGAAGCATTTGACGGCATGAAAACGTTTTTATATAATAGGAGAAGATAACGGCAGGATAGATGGAGGATAAGCGCAGATGAAGAAGATAGCGTTGATCATGGACGGATGGAAGCGATTCTTCACATATGCATGGCCCGCCGGAGTGTTGGAGCGTATCAGAGAGACGAATGAGGACGTGAATCTGTATATTTTCAACAGTTCTGGAGACTGGAGCAGGGATGAGGATTACAATATCGGAGAGTACAACATCTATCGGCTGCCGGACTTAAACGATTTCGACGGCATTATTGTGGATCTGAACAATATCCGCTATCCCAAGGTGCGGGAGTATGTGATCTCATCGGCAAAGGCCACCGGGAAGCCGGTGATTTCTATTGCAAATGAGATTGCGGATTTTTACTATGTCGGTATAGACAACTATTCCGCCATGCAGGAAATAGCGGCGCATCTCTATGAGGTGCATAATTGTAGGCGCTTCTGGTATGTCATGGGACCGGACGATAATTACGAGAGCAACCGGCGTGTGGCTGCGCTGCGCGATTTTTCAGAGACACACGGGATTTTGTGGGATGCCAGGGATCTCTACTGCGAGAGTTATGAATACAAGTGTGGAGTGCATGGATTTGAAAAATTGCTCACGCTGCACGGGAAACTTCCGGACGCCATTATCTGCGCCAACGATAACATCGCCGTCGGCGTGTGCGAGACGGCGGCAGCTCACGGCTACAAGACACCCGACGATTTTCTGGTGACCGGATTCGATAATTTTGACAAAGCGAGCTATTATTCCCCGCACATCACAACGGTCGGGCATATCCGCGAGCAGGTGGGATACCGTTGTGCGGATATTCTTCTGCGGCTGTGGAGGGGCGAGACGGTACCGCGGTTTAATTATACGGGGCACCAGTGTATTTTCTGGGAAAGCTGCGGCTGTGACGCCGGCATTGCGGTGGATCAGGCAGAACATTCCAGGGCGCAGATTGTCTACGGAATCGAGACGGACGAATTTGAGGAGCAGGTGCTTTCTCTGGAGTATGAATTGTTGCAGTGCGAGACGGTGCGGGAGATGTCGCGCTGGATTCCGAAATGTATTCCGGCCATGCGGTGTGACGCGATGTATCTGATCATGGATGAGCACATGAATGATTTCCGGAATTGAGCGATTATTATGACAGGCATCTGATTGAGGATGAAGAGTTCTGCGTGCACGGTTATCCGGAGAAAATGCAGATGGAGTTCGCCTATGAGGACGGCGTGGTAAAAGAGAGCGAGGAGACGGTCGTGGAGGGGATTTTCCCGACCTTCGATTACGCGGAGGGCGGAAAAGATTTTCTGTTTCTGCCGCTTCATTTCCGGGAACACACGGTGGGATATTTTGTCATCCGGAATGCTGTGTATCTGATGGAGAAGCAGTATTTGTTCCAGATTATCAACGTGTTGACGTCTGCGATGGAGAATCTGCATAAAAAGGAGCGCCTTGCCTATCTGAATCAGGTGCTGTCAGAACTGTACGTGAAGGATGCCATGACGGGAATGTACAATCGGCTCGGTTACCAGAAGCTGGCGTGCCGTATGTTTGAGAAAAAGAAGCAGACGGGGGAGAACCTTTCGATTATTTTTATGGATATGGACAGGCTCAAAAGCATCAACGATGAATTCGGGCATATCTATGGGGACTGGGCGATCAAGACGATTGCGTCGGCGATTTTAAAATATATTCCGGAGGGAGCGGTCGCGGTCCGGAGCGGCGGGGATGAGTTCCTTGTTGTACTAGAGCAGACCGCGGATGCAGAGATCGAGAAGATCATCGGAGAGATCCGGAAGGATATCCGGGAACATTCGGCGGAGATGAAACTGCCATTTCCGCTGACGGTCAGTGCGGGATGTGTCCACACAGATATGACGACTGGGTGCGATCTGGACGACTACGTGCGCGAGGCGGATGCCATCATGTACGAGGAGAAGAACGCGAAAAAAGCGAACCGCACCTAAGCAGGATGAAAAGGCTTCCAACCGGGCAGGGGAAAAGAATAAGAAAGTCAGAAGGAGATACCGGCAGATGAAAATCGAGCGTGAACGGGTCAGAGAAACATTCCGGGAGTATACGGATGCTTATGATGCGACCGATGAGAAAATAAAACTGAAAATTGACCACACTTATCGGGTGGCGGAACTGTGCGAGCGGATCGCGAAGGCAGAGCAGATGGAGAAGACAGAGGTTGATCTGGCATGGCTTCTTGGAATGCTGCACGATGTGGGAAGATTTGAACAACTCCGGAGATACGGGACGTTCAGCGATGCGGATTCCATCGATCATGCAGCGCTCGGAGCAGACATTTTGTTTGGCGGAGTGCTCCGGGAAGGGGAAGGTCTGATTCGCACGTATGTGGACGATGCGGCGGAGGATGAGGTGATTGAGACTGCCATAAGAGTGCACAGTGCCTACCGGATTCCGGAGGGGCTTGCGCCGCGCACGGAAAAGCTGTGCCATATCCTGCGGGACGCCGACAAGATCGATATTCTGCGGGTCAATGTGGATGTGCCGCTGGAGGAGATTTACAATACCACGACGGAGGAACTGCGCAACGCAGCCGTCACACCGGCAGTGATGGATAGCTTTTACGAACATCACGCGACACTGCGCAGCATCAAGCGCACGCCGGTGGATCATGTGGTGGGGCATATCTCGCTGGTGTTTGAACTGGTATTTCCGGAGAGTGTGCGGATTGTAAAAGAGCAGGGTTATCTGGAAAAACTGCTGCATTTTGAGAGCCGCAACGCTGTGACAAACGCGCAGTTCGCAGAACTTCGGGCGGAGATGGAGCGCTATCTTAAGGGAAGGTAATGCCTGCTCCGCGGTTTGGAAAAATGAGCGCAGCCGCGCAGTCTGCGGCAAAGAGCAGCAGAAGCAGGGTGTTTAATCCAAGGCGCACTTTGGGGGTGAGACGTTTCCAGAGCCTGGTGAGCGGCGCCTCCAGCACACAGATCCAGAGCACACCCGCGATGCCGAAACCGACCGCCGCGTACAGGCAGATATAGCCATGAAAATGAAAAGGATAGCCGCTGTAATCCCAGTAGCGCAGATTCCAGAAGATATCCAGAAACCATCCGATCAGGAGTTCCAGACCGGTGCCGATGCCGGCACTGAGGAAAAAGACGCCGGCCGGGTGGATTTTTTTTCGCCGGCATCCCAGCAGCAGATAGAAAAGCACTGCGCCGATGCCGTAGACCGGAAGCCACGGCCCGTAGAGGAAGCCGCGGTTGGCAAAGGTTTTGTCCCGATACAGAAAGATGGCAACCTCCCAGAGAAACCCGCCGATCGAGCCGAGAAAGAAGAAATAAATCTGCTGGGAGAGGAAAAACGATATAGGAGTCTGCTCCGGTGCGCAGAGTTTGGAAAAATCCGGAAGGCGGTCATGTTTTTTCATGGAGATAGTATAACCGGAACATTGAAAATTATTGAATTGTGAAATGGTGGAAAATATAGAAATGCGCCTTGTAAATTGCGGGAGCGTATCTTATAATAGTAGCAATTGAGCAAACCGCCCTTTGCGGCGGAAAAACATCAGGAGGAAAAGAGTGTGGAAATGAACAACAATTTTTCACAGGAAAAAGTCATTGTCATCGACTTTGGTGGTCAGTACAACCAACTGGTTGCCAGACGTGTCAGAGAGTGCAATGTTTACTGTGAGATCTATTCCTACCGTACAGACATCGAGCAGATCAAGGCGATGAATCCGAAGGGTATCATTTTAACCGGCGGTCCGAACAGCTGCTACGAGCCGGATTCTCCGACGTACACGAAGGAACTGTTTGAACTTGGAATTCCGGTTTTGGGACTCTGCTACGGTGCACAGCTTATGATGCATGTGCTGGGCGGAAAGGTTGAGAAGGCACCGGTGCGTGAGTATGGCAAGACAGAGGTGTTTGTCGATACGACATCGCCGCTTTTCGGCGATGTGTCTGAGAAGACGATCTGCTGGATGAGCCATTTTGATTATATTTCAAAAGTTGCTCCGGGATTTTCCATTGCGGCGCACACGGCAGACTGTCCGGTGGCGGCAGCGGAGAACCGGGAGAAGAAGCTTTTTGCAATCCAGTTCCATCCGGAAGTGCTTCACACCCAAGAGGGCACTAAGATGCTGCACAATTTCGTGCGCGGTGTCTGCGGCTGTGCCGGAACCTGGCGCATGGATCATTTTGTGGAGCACACGATCGAGGCGATCCGCGAGAAGGTTGGTGACGGCAAGGTGCTTCTTGCACTGTCCGGCGGTGTGGATTCCTCAGTCGCAGCAGGACTTTTATCCAGAGCGATCGGCAAGCAGCTCACCTGCGTGTTCGTGGATCATGGTCTTCTGCGCAAGAATGAGGGCGATGAGGTGGAGAGCGTATTTGGCCCGGACGGTCAGTTCGACCTGAATTTTATCCGCGTCAACGCACAGGAGCGCTACTATGCGAAGCTGGCAGGAGTGACGGAGCCGGAGCAGAAGCGCAAGATCATCGGTGAGGAGTTCATCCGTGTCTTTGAGGAAGAGGCGAAGAAGATCGGTGCAGTGGATTTCCTGGCACAGGGAACCATCTATCCGGACGTCGTGGAGAGCGGTCTTGGCGGGGAATCCGCAGTTATCAAGTCGCACCACAATGTCGGAGGTCTGCCGGACTATGTTGATTTCAAGGAGATCATCGAGCCGCTGCGCAATCTGTTCAAGGATGAGGTGCGCAAGGCGGGTCTTGAGCTTGGCATTCCGGAGAATCTGGTATTCCGCCAGCCGTTCCCGGGACCGGGACTCGGCATCCGCATCATCGGCGAGGTGACGGCAGACAAAGTCCGCATTGTGCAGGACGCTGATGCCATCTACCGCGAGGAGATTGCGAAAGCCGGACTGGACCGTTCGATCGGTCAGTATTTTGCGGCGCTCACCAATATGAGAAGCGTCGGAGTCATGGGGGATGAGAGAACCTATGATTATGCAGTTGCACTGCGCGCCGTGAATACGGTGGATTTCATGACCGCGGAGGCGGCGGAGATCCCGTTCGAGGTGCTGCAGACGGTGATGAGCCGGATTATCAATGAGGTGCGCGGGGTGAATAGAGTATTCTATGATCTGACCAGTAAGCCATTCATGTCCCAGACGGTCTTTAATAATCAATGGGTTCTCTCCCATACTGATCAGCAGAGAAGCGTGGGAATGCCAAGGCATGAATTTTGATGCGGTGGACACCAGCAAGGCCTGCCAGCTTTTCGAGGGCTCTTGGCAGTGTATGCTTGCTGGTGGGAATGCCACTGTAGCTTAAAACGAAGCCACAATCCGGCAAAACCTTTTCCTGAATCTCTTTCCATTCCTTTAGTTCCCTTATGGTATCCTCATCAATGACGATAGTGCGATTGCTGGCCTGTGTCTTGGGGTCAACAAATTTGTATTCATTCATTGATTTATAATACAATGTCTTTGTTATGCTCAGTAAGCCTGTTTCAAAATCAATGTCCTCCCATTGAAGTGCGGAGGCTTCACCAATTCTCATGCCGGTCATAAATAGCAGCCAGAATGATATGAACAGGTAGTGTTCGTAGTAATCTCCTTTGTAGAGCAGGGAAATTACTTTTTGAAATTCCTCCAGCGTCCAGAAATCTACCTTACCCTTTTGGATTTAATATTACCGACCATTCGTGCCGGATTTTTCTTGGCAAGACCAAGGATGATTGCACGGTCAAACGCCATGCAGAGCATTCCCTGAATGATTCGTACATAATTTGGGCTGAAGTCCTTGGCAAGCTTTAGCTGCCATGCCTGCACATGAATCGGTTCAATTTCATCTACTTTTTTGCGGTAGAAAAATGCAAAATGTTTTTGGACTGTTTTAAGGCGGTTTTTGTAGGTGCTTTCTTTCACCTGAGTTTTATACCAGGGAAGATAGATATCCTCAATAAAGCTTTTGAAGGTTGGCGATTCTTTATCAGCAACCAGTTCTTCAGCAGAGGATAGGATTAATTTGGAGTATTCCTCTTTCGCCTCCTTTTTCGTTTTAAAGCCGCTTTTATATTTTTGAATTTGCTTACCGGTAGCCGGATTGTAACCTAAATTTGCTCTGAAATAGTAGGTTCCATTTTCGGCTCGTTTTATAATATCTTTCGCCATAATTTCACTCCTTACATAGATATGCAAGAAGCACAATCAAGTCTGTTTGTCGGGGAGGGTAATCCCCAGTAATTCTTCAACGGCTTCCTTTGGCACCCGGTCTAATTTTCGGGACTGATAATAGGTATGTCCTTTGAAATCATCAGTTTTTTTGCCTTTTTGATAATATCTGCCGCAAAAAGAAGGATCATATCCTAACTCTATCAAGTCACTTTTCGTAACTGTAATCATAAGCCTCCTTTCCATAGCCAGGATATGAAACTTCAATATCTGGCTATAAGTATATCAGTTTTTATGTGAAAATAAAATAATTCTCTTTCTGCAATAGTAAATTGCATACCTCCCATCACCGCTTCCTATGCCCTTCCTGGCCACGTCTTCGGCTGCTCTGTGAGCGATGAAATCGGACGGCGGACATACCATGAGCAGGGAGTCCGTCATCAGGAACCAGTATCCATGATGGTGTATGTTCTTCAGTTGTCAAAGAACGAATGGAAATGAGAGAATGAAATACCTCTCAGACCATTTTGAAAAAGTAAAGAGACAAAAAACGGATAAATACTTGAAAAAATTTTTTAAAAAGAGTAAAAAAGAAAAATAGATGTTGTAAGCTATGAGTTGACAATCTACAATATATTGTGTTAAGATTGCGTTGTAATTGATTTTTTATGCGTACCTGCTGTCAGGGAGTGATATATGTATGGTATATGTCATAAAAGCTGGCGGTGTGGGTTCCGGCGTGGGCAACCATGACCGGAGGCATACGTTGTCTAAGATTGTATGAAGTGTCAGAGATACCATGTCAGAACATGGCAGTCTTTTGGCACTTTTTTTATTGTCGGGTAAAGGAATTCCGGATGATAAGAAGTATTTTGTGGGATACCACACGCTGTATGGAATGGAACCGAAACGGAACCGTTCCTTTTTTGTGGCGTGGAAGGGAACCAAGCGGTGCTAAACATCCGGGGGATGTTTGCTCAGCACCGACCGAAGCGGAGCGTAGACATGCGAAGCAGACATTTGGTTTCAGCTGAGTGTACATCGAGAAAATCTTTAAGCTGCAAGGCAGCGGCTTGGGCGAAGTCAAGGATTTTCGAAAGAAAAGCGCCAGTAATCCGCATAAGCGGCTGGGATAATAAAACCTCCGAAAAGGAGAGAAAAGAAAAGGTGGAACGAAACATGAATGAAACAAAGTGTACAAAGACAGTTATTGTGCAGTATTCCGGGAGCAGAAGGATTTTCTGGAGTGCATCCGGAGCAGGATGGAAAATTCCTGCTGGGACCGCAGAAAGTCAAAGACGCTGCGGCTGGCAGCGCTCACGGAGGAGAGTCCGATTGCAGACCAGCTGAGGGAGAAGTACGCAAGGGAAGGCATGGATGAGGACATCATCAAGGACACCATTTCCAATACCGGGCTGGTACTCAGGGTAAGAAATGAGTATTATCCCGTAAGGAGCTGTGCCATCAAGAGTATTCTTGACAGGGCGGGTATTAACGGCGCCGGACTGCGCCGGGTGGAAAGAAATGTTTATGCCCGCATACTGAATGAGTGCCTGAAAGTGGCGCAGGGAGATGCCCTGTTACGCATTTCCGAGGGAAAGGTGTCAGCGGTTCTTGGCGGTGACGGCAGCGATTATGCCGTGATTGACACGGAACAGCTTTACCTTCATACCATCGACTATCTGAACGCCAACTTCCACGGCGTCAATTACCTTGGCGGCTTTTATGAGCATGACCGGGTATCGGCTGTGTGGGAGCTGTCCGGGGAACCGGCGCTTTTGGACGCTTACCGGAAGGAGCTGGATTTGGCAGGAAAGACTGCAGAGGAAATGGTTCCGGTTGTGCGTGTGACAACTTCGGATACCGGAGCAGGAGGAGCCAATATTTATCCTATGCTGTTGTATGGTAAGGAGAATGTTACCATCAATCTGGGAGACCCGCTCAGACTGGGACACCGGAACGGAACCGGCATTGCCGAGTATGACAAGCAGTTAAAGCTGCTGTACGGAAAATATCAGCTGGCGGCAGGAAATCTGATCCGGCTCCTGCATATTCCAATCCAGAATCCGGTCAACTGTATGAAGGGCGTCATGGATAAGCTGGGAATTGCCAGAAAATACAGTGCGGATGCGGTGGATTTATTTACTGCCCAGTATGGGGAAAATCCCTGCACTGCCCATGAGATTTACTATGGCATTTCGGAAATACTGTACCGCCTGGCCTGCGAAGATGCAGAGGGCAGTGTTATCACGGCGATGGGGGAGAAGATTGCAAGGGCGCTCTCTGTCAGCTGGGAAGATTTTGATGTTCCGGGAGCCTACAAATGGTAAGGGAGAGTGCAGAAATTCTACAGGAAACGATAGAAGATGAGCAGAATCTTGTCCCAGTGCGTTACTACAACGTGGAGCGGGGGAGGAGGAAACCATCATCAGCTGTCAGGGTGATTTAATTACCATCTGTAATGCCCTTGCAGATTACGGAGATATGCTGAATGACTATCTGGAAGCGGAAAAGGAACACATGGATTTCTGCAGTGCGTTAGGCTATGAGCGCATGCGTGACAGATGCCGCAGCATTTCAGGAAGACTGCAGCAGAAAATAGGCTATGATCGTCAGGCTGCCATTGAAAAGTGCAGGCAGAAACAGAAGAAAGCCCCCAAAGCCGATCAGGGTATCGGAGAGGATGCACTGGTACTTATGGCAAGGCGGAATGCGGCTGCAAAGCAGAAAGCAGAAGCGGCAAAGACTCAGGAAACGAAAAAATGAAAACAGAAAACAAAACCAGTGGAGAGAGAAGGAGTCAGAGCCTTCTCTTTTTGCGCATATAGGCAGGACCAGAAAATTGGAATCTGCCGGAAAGGAAGGAATGTATGAGTTTAAATTTGAATTATGAAGCGGAAGTATTGGTGGAGACAGACGGGCTGACAAGGGAGCAGTGGCTTGATTACAGGAAGCTTGGAATCGGAGGCAGCGACTGTGCAGCCATCATGGGCTTTTCCCCGTTCTGTACCAGGCGGGATTTGTATTATGACAAGATTGGATTGCAGCCTGCCATGGATGAGGAAGAAGGCAACTGGGTGGCAAAGGAAGTAGGACACAGACTGGAGGATCTGGTAGCGGAGATTTTCTCCAGAAAGACCGGTCTGAAGGTTTTCCCTATCCGCAAGATGTTCCGCCATCCGCTGTATCCGTTCATGCTTGCAGACGTGGACTTTTTTATTGAGTTTCCGGACGGGCGTCACGGTATCTTAGAGTGCAAGACCACCAATTATAACTGTCAGGATAAGTGGAAGAATGACACAACCCCGGTCAATTATGAGTACCAGGGGCGTCACTACATGGCAGTGATGAACCTGAATGAGGTGTACTTTGCCTGCCTGTATGGGAATAACGAGGATGAGTTTTTTATCCGCCACATGGAAAGGGACATGGATATTGAGGAGGACCTGATTGCGGAGGAGGAATATTTCTGGACGGAGAACGTCCTGAAAAAGGCAGAGCCTCCCTATACTGAAAAAGCGGGCCTTGTGCTGGAGAGCATCCGGAAGCATTACGGACCTGCCGATAAGGATGCGGATTCGGTAAAACTCAGCCGCCCTCTTGTTAAAAACCTTGAGGAGTATCTGGCAAGAAAAGCGGAAAAATCCGCTCTGGAAGCACAGATTAAAAAACTGGAGGAGCAGATGAAATCCAGTTATGCGGAAGTGGTAGAGGAGTTGGGCGTCAGCTGCCGCGGTATCCTGAAAACGGGAACCAGCGAGTATGAAGTCACCTATAACCCCATGTACCGCACCGGGATTGATAAAAAGGGCTGGAAAAGCTGAAGATTAACCACCCGGATGTCTATGATGATTATGTGAGCGTCAGTGAGAGCAGACGCTTTTCGGTAAAAAAAGAAAGGGGCGGCTTAATGATAAAGAAAAATGAACTGGTATATATCTGTTCGCCATTGTCGGCGCCGACGGAGGCGGAAATCAGGGAAAATATGTCCCTTGCCCGTTTTTATGTAAAGATGGTTGCCGGTGAGTTTCACTGCAGGGCAATCGCACCCCACAGCTTCCTGCCGGAGTATCTGGATGACAACATCCCGGAGGAACGGGAAATCGGGCTGCAGTTTGGCCTGTCTGTTCTGGAACTCAGCAAGGCGATGGTGGTGTGCGGAAACAGAATCAGCAAAGGGATGCTGGGAGAAATCCGGAGGGCAAAGGAACTGCGGATTCCGGTCTATGCCCTTGTGATACAGGGAAATGAAATCAGCCTGACAGGGTTTGAAGAAAAGGAGGAGTACCATGATATGCAGGTTTGCAAAAAAGCATTTTCAGAATAAGGAAAACGGCTTCTGTGTGTTTGTCTATCACACGGAGGATGGCACAGTGCCCGCAGCGGCAAGGGACGGCTATTACAAAGGAGCGGACATCGCATTTACCGCTGTGGGAAAATACCTCCCGGACACGGACAGTGTAGAGGTGGATATGCAGGGGAAATGGGTAAAAAGGGAAAAGAGGACTGCAGCTGCAGGTGGAAAAACTTTGAGGAAATCCTTCCTCAGACGGAGGAAGGAATCCTGGGTTATCTTTCCTCCGGCATGGTAAAAGGCATCGGGCCGAGGACAGCAGAGCTGATTGTGAAGAGCTTCGGGAAACGGACCTGTGACGTGCTGGACCATTATCCGGACAGCCTGCTGGAAATCAGGGGCATTTCGCAAAAGAAACTGGATGCCATTCTCTTTATCCTATCACGGCGGGCATGCCATGCGTGATCTCGCCGCCTATCTGACTCCATTCAAAGTAACCCCAAGGAAAATAGAAAAGATTTATGAACATTTTCGGGGCGGATGCCCTGGAAACCGTAAAAAACCGGCCTTTTGAGCTTTGCGAGATAAGCGGTTTCGGATTCCTGACCGTGGATGAGATTGCTAAAGGCAAATAAGTGCAGGCCCAATGACCCCATGCGGATTGAGGGCTGCATCCATTACTGTTTTGAGCAGGAAACGCAGGACGGGCATCTGTATGTAAATAAGCAGCAGTTCCAGAAAGCGGGGCATGAGCAGTTGAATTACGGCTACAGCGGAGAGGTTGTAACGGAGCGTGAGGTGTATAACGGCATTTATAAGCTGTTTTCCACAAAAGGAGCTGTATTACGAGGACGGGGCTTTGTATCCCGCTAAGTTTTATGGTTTTGAGTGCGGGGCAGCAAAGAGGCTGGTATCCCTCCTGATGGAAAAAGAAACCGGAAACATTCAGGTGGATCTTCTGTTGGAGGAAGCCCAGAGGGAGCTTGGCATCCTGCTTTCGGCAAAGCAGTCGGAGGCGGTGAAAAAGCGTTCAGCCATAAGGTTTCCATCATTACCGGAGGTCCAGGTACAGGAAAGACCACCGTGCAGAAGGTGCTGCTTTACATCAATGAAAAGATTGGCGGCGGCACGGTACTGCTGACAGCCCCCACGGGCAGGGCCAGCAGGAGAATGGTGGAGAGCACCGGCTTTTCGGAAGGCTTTACCATGCACAGTGTCCTTGGGCTGACCAACGATGAGGAAAATGAGGGCAGTGCGGAAATGCTGGATGCGGATTTTATTATCGCAGACGAATTTTCCATGGCAGATATGGCGCTGAGCTTCCAGTTTTTTAATCACATCAGACAGGGTGCAAGGCTTGTGCTTGTGGGCGATGTGAACCAGCTTCCCAGTGTGGGACCGGGCAATGTGTTCCGGGAGCTGGTGCAGTGCGGCGTCATTCCGGTTACGGTGCTTGACATGGTGTTCCGCCAGAAGGAAAACAGCAGGATTGCCATGAATGCCCAGCGGATGCAGCAGAATGACGCTTCCCTTGATTACGGAACGGATTTTGTGTTCCGGGAGGCAAAGGACGCGGCAGAGGCGGCGGAGATGATTCAGAAGATTTATCAGGAAGCCGTGGAACGTCTGGGAGTTGAAAAGGTGCAGGTGTTATCACCTTACCGGAAAAAGGGTGAGGTCAGTGTCAATGCGCTGAATGAAGTGCTCTGGAACATGGTAAACCCGGAACCGGAGCCGGAAGCAGGGCAGGACACAGCACTGAAAAAGAAGGAGAAAAATGTCTTCCGGATAGGGGACAGGATTATCCATAACAGGAATAAAAACGGTATCAGTAACGGGGACATCGGGTTCGTGACGGATATTTTCACGGATGAGGATGACATGGAGCTGACGAGGCTGGAATTTTCCGATGGCAGGCATGTGGAGTATAACAGCGACGAGCTGGATATGGTGGAGCATTCTTATGCGACTACCGTACATAAGAGCCAGGGCAGTGAGTATCCGGTAGTTATTTTACCGTGGCTGCCCATGTTCTATAAGATGCTGCGCCGCAACATTTTATATACTGCCGTTACCAGAGCCAAAGAGCAGGTGGTGATTGTGGGGAGCAAAAAAAGCAATTTACATGGCAATCCATAACACGGACAGCGACAAGCGCAATACGAGGCTTGGGGAGCGTGTCATCCGGGAGTTTTATGCTGCGCAGGAAAGAGAGAAGAAAGAGGCAGTTTAAGCATTATAATATGCGCCGCAAGATAAAAAGCGGCAGAAAGAGAGGAAAAAATGATTTCAGGAACAGAGAAGCAAGAAGTCGAAATGACAGACAGAATGGTAGAAAGGGCAGATGAACTGGACAATGCGGTTTATGATATGCTGCTGACTTTTTGCAGCTGGACAGTGAGGAGGCAAAGGAGGAATTTCCATGGAATATAGAAATTATCCGGGAAGTTTTAGATTTTGTATACTCCGTGCTGGCAAGAGAGGGAAAGCCGGTCTGTAATCCTTATATCAGTGACGGCAGCTATCGCTGTACGCTCAGCGAATGCGGCTGCAGGAAATGCAGCTGTCAGACTACATTCATGGAGCGGGAACGTATCATGGGGCGTGTCAGTGAAGCAATGCAGCTGAATGACATTGAGGTAACGGATAATGATGGAAACAAGCTGCTTGTCAGGGAACCGCTGACAGGAGAAGAATTTGAAATTGCGGTAAAAAAGTATTGACGAGCTGGGTACAGATTTCCGGAGCGGAGATAAGGCAGTTCAGCAGTAGGAGGCAGTATGGAAAAAAGCAACAGATTATCAGAAAGAGTTTCTGGAGGTGTTTAAAAAGCTGTCTTACTGCCGCTCTGTATGGAACGTATGGAATGATTTCCTTGACATGGGGTGTATCTCCATGTCAAACAGCGTTCCGGCACTGTACAGTCCGGACAGGGAAGATGAGTATCTGTCCATCATAGGAAGATACAAGAAAGAGGAACAGGAGCTGTTTCCGGAATTGTTTGGATTTTTGGTCATGGCTTTGACGGAGAATCCAGCACAGGATTTTCTGGGAGAGATGTATCACCGGTTAAGTCTGGAGCAGCAACAGAAGGGACAGTTCTTTACACCCTATCATATCTGCCACTTTATGTCAGAGATACAGTATGCCGATGTGGATGCCAAGGCAGAACTTGCGGAAAAAGGCTATCTTTTCGTGAGTGATCCGGCCTGCGGTGCAGGAGCAATGCTGATTGCTTTTGCCAATGTATCAAGGGGAGCATAGTGTCAATTTCCAGCGAAACATATTGTTCGTGGCACAGGATATTGACGTGACGGCAGTGAGGATGTGTTATCTGCAGCTGGCAGTTTTAGGGTGTCCTGCGATTGTGATTCACGGGGACAGTTTTGCAAAACCGGGCTTTCATCCGGATAACGATGTCTGGTATACACCGTTTTATTACCTGAATCAGGAGCGGTTCGTGAAAAAAGTGTCGGAAACGGAAGATTCGGAGGTTATTTTAGAAACAGATTTTCTGGAAAAAGAGGACGGCCAGCTTTGTATCCGGCTGGATAAGACAGCTTAAAAAAATTTCAAGAAAAACGGAGAGGCAGGTATTTATTAGATATATCTGTCCTCCCTCAGTGGAAAGCCGCCGTGCGGCAGAAAGTGAGGAAAGAATGAGTGAAGTAATGACTAATCAGGCAGCCATGTATGACAGTGTGGAGGCAGTCCGCAATTTAAACAGCGTGGAAGGATTTAACCCAAGGGATTTTATGCGGGTAATTCAGGGAGAGGGCGAAAGCGCCAAGTATTATCTGGATGTGGCGTTCCGCAAACTCTGGTTCCGCTTAAAATATCCGGAGGGGAGAATCAGCAAGCGCCTTCTGAAGCTGGAGAATGATATGGCAGTTATCGAAGCAAGGGTGTATTTAAATTACAGGGATGCGGAGGAGAACTTTGTTGCCAATGCGTTTTCCCATAAGTTCCGGGCAGATGACTCCCAGTTTGGCAGCAAATTTGTGGAGCTTGCGGAAACAGCCGCAACCGGAAGGGCGCTTGCCGATGCCGGGTTCGGACTCCAGTTTGCGGACTGCGAGAAGGAAACGGACCAGGAGGTGGCTGACGCACCCTTTGAACCCCTTTTTTTACAGGGAGAAGGAGCAGGCATGAGCTATGAGGCAGGTGTGGTGTCAGAGACGATGGATGAAGCTGGAACCGTGATGGATGAAAACAATCTGCCGGGACAACATCAGATTGAAGAATATCTCGATGCGCCAGTGGCAGGACAGACAACACCCGTCATGCAGCAGAACGCAGCGGCACAGGGGATGCCTCCTGCCGGTGCAAACGTGCCTAGAGCAGGAGAACAGAAACCGGCTGCTGCGGCACCTGCTATGACAGGGCAGACATCAGCACAAGGATTATCTCCGGTTCCGGCACCTCATACGCCACAGCAGAATGCCGGAGCGATTGATAAAAAGCTTCCGGTGGAACAGATCTACGCCATGCTGGACAGGGATACTGCAGCGGCGGTCGTGGTCATGTGGGATACAGCAAGGGCAAGACGTTAGACAGATTGCAGTGGAAAAACCGGATTCGTTGCAATGGTATGTGAATCAGTACAACGGGCCGGACAATCTGCTGCGAGCAGCCTCTAAATATCTGATCGATTCCGCCTTGCAGAAAGCAGGCTGAGCAGAGGATAAATAACAGCGGCCCGGCATGTTACCGGGCTGCGGAAAGGGGGAAAGCCTTGAATCAGGATTTTCCTTTTACCATCAGGGAAGTGGCGGAGCTGCTTGGACTCCATATCCGTCATAAGAATACGGTCAGTCTGGATGTGGACTGTCCGTTCTGCGGCGACAGGAAGGGGAAACTGAACCTCAACCTGAAGAAAAATGTGTTCAAGTGCAACCGCTGCGGGGAAAGCGGCGGTATGCTTGCCCTGTATGGGAAAATATACGGGCTGGATAATCAGACGGCCTGCAAGGAAATCAAGGACGCTCTGGGAAGAAATGAACAGGCGCCGGTCTATGAGGTGAAGCGGAGGAGATAAAACCTGAAGCTGAACCGGAGGTTATTACGCTGGAGCAGGCACCGGACGAGGTAAAGCACAAGACCTATACCATGCTGCTGAACCAGCTTACTTTGACAGAAACTCATAAAGAGGGGCTTTTGAAAAGAGGCTTTACAGAACAGCAGATAGAAAGGAACAGCTATAAAAGCACGCCGGTCTTTGGTTTCCGGAGTATAGCAAGACGTTTGCTGGAGGCGGGCTGTGTGCTGGAAGGCGTACCGGGATTTTATGAGGAGGAAAGCGGGGAGTGGAGCATCCACTTTACCGCAAAATCCTCTGGTTTTCTGGTCCCGTGAGAAATATTGAAGGCTTTATTGTGGGGATGCAGATCCGTCTGGATCATCCTTATGACGGCAGGAAGTATATGTGGCTTTCCAGCGTCAATTATAACAAAGGGAACCTCCTCCGGCAGTCCCACGCATCTGGCAGGAGAGCCGGGAGCAAAAAGACCGTATTTGTCACGGAAGGTCCCTTAAAGGGCGATTTATCCTATGCACTGTCAGGAAAGACCTTCGGCTGCGTGCCGGGAGCGAACCAGTATGCAAACCTCCCTGCGTTCCTTTCGGAAATGAAGGAATACGGAACAGAATTTGTCTATGAAGCCTATGACATGGACAAGCTGCTGAAACCGGTCTGTCGTGGGGATTACAATGAAAAATGCAGGTATTGTCCGCAGTATCATAAAGACTGGAGGAATACAGTTATTTTATGTGAGAAAAAACAGATCAAACGGCAGAATATCCAGCGTGGATGTAAAAAGCTTGCTGGTATCTGCCGGGAACTTTCACTTCCGGGAAAATCCCTGACATGGGATACGGATGAGGACGGCGACTGGGCAGAGCATGTGAAGGGAGTGGACGATTATCTTGTGAGTCTGGAACGGAATAAGTAAATATTGCGTATAGAAATAATTATGCCGGAGCGGTGCTTTCCTTTTGGAGGCGCTGCCCGGCGTTTTTTTCTTGTACCTTTTTATGTATTGCCGTTGGTTTTTACATAATGTGTGCGTATATAACAAAAAAGAAAGAAGGAGACACTATGATGTATCAGAAAATCATTGTACCCATTGACCATGGAAACCGTAATTTAAAAACCGAGCAGCATGTATTTACTTCCGGTATTCTGGAGAGCGACTGTAAGCCGGTGTTGGGAGAGTTCCTGCAGTACAACGGACGCTATTACACCCTGTCTGAGCAGAGGATTCCTTACATGCGGGATAAGAGCAGTGATGAGAGGTTCTTTATCCTGACGCTGTTTGGCATTGTTATGGAGGCAGAGCGCCAACGGATAAGTTCAGAGAATACCATCCTGCAGGTAGAGCTTCCGGTTGGGCTGCCACCAAAGCATTATGGGGCGCTGCACAGGAAGTTTCAGGGACTATTTTATGAACCGGGGAAGGCAGTGTCTGATTTATAAGGGCAGAGAATATCAGCTGGAGATTGCAGATGCAGCTGTCTTTCCGCAGGATTATGCGGCGGCAATGACCATTTATCCGAAGATTTCCTCTTTCAGCAAAGTGACAACGGTGGATATTGGTGGCTTTACGCTGGATTATCTGCTGCTTCGTGGCGGCAGGCCAGATTTGTCTGTATGTGATTCTTTGGAAAAAGGGGTCATTACACTGTATAACACGATTATCTCCCGTGTAAATTCCGAGTATGACATTCTGTTGGAGGATGCGGATATAGACAGTATCATAAAGGGTGAGAAAACAGACTATGATATGCAGGTTATCCGCATGGTACAGGAAATGACAAAGACCTATGTGGATGATCTGTTAGGAACGCTCAGGGAGCGGGGACTGGATTTAAAGACTGGCTGCGTGGTATTTATCGGAGGAGGGGCGCTGCTTTTAAGGGAGTATCTGGAGAACTCTGATAAAGTTGGAAAATGTGTATTTATTGAGGACATCTGTGCCAATGCAAAGGGGTACGGGCTGCTCTATCAGGTACAGAAGAAAGGCAGGTAGCTGCCATGGAAAAGAAAAATCCATATATCATGACCATTGGCTTTAAGAAGGATGACCCGGATCATATATGTAGCAGAATTATTGAACTCCATGGGGAGGGGAAAAGCACAGTACATCGTGAAAGCGGTTCTCGCCTATCAGAATAGGAAACAAAACGGAGAGATTCTTCAACCTATAGGAGTACCCTTTGACTATGATACTATTAAGCGGATTGTTCTTCAGGTGATGGAGGAAAAGGAAGGACAGGTGGGAAGTGGGGCGGGTGATGTGCAGGAGCCAGAACCGCAAAAAAAGAGAATGATTTGTTGCAAGGATTTGATGAAGATGCGCTAATCGGGATTATGGAATCTTTGGAAGCATTTCAGGAGCAATAAATAACAGAGGCGGATAACTTTTAGTTGTCTGCTTCTTTTTGTATATTATAGAAATAAGCGCTATGAAAGCAGGTAATAGGATATGAGATGAATTTTTATAAATAACAAGTCAAAATAATATGTATTATATAAGCATTGTATAAGTATTGTTTCTGATAGGTGACAGAGAATTAGAAAATACTGTCTATACTAAGTTTAATGTTTCTGATTAGTCACAAATAGGAGGCAACACTATGCAATGGATACTTCATGATATTCCAATTGGAAGAAACATACAGAATATAAGAATAAGAAAGAACATGACTCAATTAGAACTGGTAACGAAAATGCAGTTGATGGGAAGTAACATGTCAAGAAGTACATTGGCAAATATAGAAACAGGCAGAAGGAATATAAAAAGCAAGTGACTTGAAGGCTTTAAAATTATTTTTGATGTTGGTTATGAAGAGTTTTTGAAGATTAGTATCTGCGCTATATAACAAGAGGGATAAAGATGATAAAAGTTGCTATTTGTGATGATGATAATTTATTTGCCCATCAGTTAGAGAATATTATATTGAATACATGTGATAATGAAGGTATTAAAGTGGATACAGAGATTTATCTTAGTGGATTCACTTTGGAAAAGGGAATTCTTACTGGTCAGAAATTTGACTTGATATATCTTGATATTCAAATGGAAAATGGAGATGGTATTTCTGCAGCTAAAAATATCCGTAAAATGGATGATAATGTTATTTTGATCTTTTGTATCAAGTTATGACAGATATATGATGGAGTTGTTTCGTTTAGACGTTTTCGCTTTTATAAAGAAACCAATAGATTCTGCGTCCTTCTCGAAAATATTCTTAGACGCAAATCAAAAAATTTGTAGTAAAAGTTTTTTCTTCGCATTTAAATATAGAAATCAAGAGTATAAGATTCCTTGTAAAGATATATTGTATTATGAAAGCAGAGGAAGGCAGATTAGTATCCATGAGAAAAGTGGAGAAATACATGTGTTTAATGGAAAATTGTCGGATGTAGAAAAGAATTTGGAGAAAGGGAAAATTCCTTTTTGAGAATTCATCAGTCATATTTAGTAAATTATTTTTGATTAAGTCAAGAACAAAATCAGAAGTCACATTAATAAATGGAACTAATCTGCCAATTAGCGAAGATAGACAAAAGCAATTTAGTATAGATTACGGAAAAATGTTAAGAGGAGAAATTAATGTATAGTATAGGGAATCTTATATTTAATGGTACAATGGTTGTTGCAACACTTTGGATTGTAAATAGATATTTGGGGATTTTTAGCAAAAAAAGACAAAATTTTTTGTCTATTGGTATATGGGTTTTGTTTGCTATCTTTCAAGCCTATGTACAAATGAATAGTGGCATTGCATCTATATGGACAACCATTGTAAGTATAGTTTTAGTTATATTAATATCACTACTTGGTTATGCTGACAGAGGAAAAAAAGAGTGTTTTAGAAGTTTGTTCCTTATATGTTGTATGGTTAATAATAGAAATAATGATTTCGTTTTTGTGTAAATATATTACCATTGGAAGAAATTCATTCTAATATGGCAGGAAATGTTATATCAAAAATAGTTATGATTATTGGTGTATATGTTTTTTCTATTATCTGGAAAAAACAGATAACAACCTCATTCCGGCAAAGTATTATGTTGGATTATTATTTGTACCAATAGGGAGTATTTATATTGCAGTAAATGAATTTTATTCAATTAATGATATAAAAGAAGTCTTTCCTTCTGTGATAACATTCAGCATTTTATTGCTTTTTAATATAATCATTTTGGAAATTTATTCAAAAATCTCTGAAAATTTTATAATGGAAAAGAGAAGGCTGTTTATACGCAACAAATGAATATTATGGCTATAAATACAGAAGAACAAAAAAGGTAATGGAGAATTTTCATAGAGAAAAACATGATTGGATCAATGAGTTAATAGTGCTGAAAAATGAGATAGAATATGAAAATAAAGCTGCCGTGCTTCAAAATATTGATAGAATCATTCAAAACTGTCAATCTGGAGAAATTGTATCTGATACAGGAAATAAATGCATTGATGCATTAATTAACACAAAATATGCAACAGCCAAAGAAAAAAGGGATTGAGTTTATACTAAAATTTTTATTCCGGAAGAATTGCCGATAAATCAGTGTGATATAGGGATAGTTTTAGGAAATGCTCTTGATAATGCAATTGAAGCAACAGAGAAAAGTAAATCTTCAGCGAAGAAAATAGAGATAGCTATGGGAATAAAAAGGAAGCTTTGATACTGGTCGTAAAAATCCATTAGCAGGTTCACTAAAAAAGATAAAGACGGTAAATTATTATCTACCAAAGAAGATTCTAAAAAACATGGGTATGGAATAAATTCTATTATTAGAGTTGCAAGAAAATATAATGGAGACGTTATAATAGAAGATGAAGAGGGACAATTTGTAATAACAGTTACTATGAATCTTGAGAATTTTTGACAGTATTTACCGTAAATTTGACAGAATAGAATAGTAAGTGATTTTTTGTTTTAGAATTTACAAATGTACCAGTTCATTCAAAGGAGGGCAAAATAATGAAAAAAAAAAAAGAGTGAAAAGAAAGTGTTTGCTAATGTTATGTCATCTATAGCTACTGCCATGCTGACATCTGCTGCAAATAGTCGATGTGCTTTTATATATCATCAACCTAAGCAGCCGGAAGAACTGAAGAGGTTCCGAAAGTTCTAAAATGGATAAGGCAGCTAAAATTTTAGCAAACTACGTCATTCAAAAAGGGCACTGTAAAGGAAGATGAGCGGGAAATCTATGAGTACGGATTTACTATAGTCATGGAAACTGTATTGTGCATAATAGTTTGTTTTGCAATATCGTTAGCATTACACACTTTTTTTGAAGGCTTACTGTTTTTTGTGATTTTTGTTCCTTTGCGATCGTATTCAGGGGATTACATTTAGATAATTACTGGTCATGTTTTTCTTTATCGTGCCTGACCTTTTTATTATTATGCTGTTAGGAAAATATTTTGACTGTTCAATATATGTCGAACTTATTTTTTTTCTTTTTATCAGAGGTTATAGTTTTCAACTTGTATCCTGTTGAGAACATAAATAGAGCAATAGATGCTGATGAGGACAAACAATTTAAAAAGAGACTAAAGCAATTTTTGGTGATAGACGGAACTATGGCAATCATATTTTCTATTTTAGGTTGGAGTAAATATTTAAACATAATTACTATGACAATCTTAATGATTGCTATTACGATGGCAATAGGTAAATGTAAAAATAAATAGATAGATTTTTTGAATGAATACTGAGACACAATAAATAAGAGAGGAATCGCCTATTGGTTGTGTTTTGAATTCATTGTACGAAAGAATGAAAAATATAGGAAATCGAATGCGTTATATGTAAACGTGTTCGATTTTTTTTTGTTTGTTTGAGTTTTATTTTAGATCTCGGTCACCTCCAAATGAATTTAATTTTAAAAATTTAAGATTGGAGAAAATAATAAATGACTGAGATAAATATAAATTCCGTGCAGAACCGCTTCACGGCATATCTGGTAGCAGCAGTGACCAATCAGCGGATACACTATATGGAGCGCAAAAAACAACAGCAGAAAGTGGAAGCAATACAATCAGATTTGCTGGAGAAAAATTATCTGGACTTTGATACGCAGTATCATGATTACGTCGGAGCACAGACAGAATTTATCATGGAGGACTGGGAAAGGCTTGAAGAACTGCTGGTTATGCTGGAAAGTGAAAAGCTTTTTCGGGCAGTTAATCGGCTGAAGGAGCGTGAGCGGAAACTCCTTTTTGCCAGAGTATTCGGGGAGCTTACCTTTGCAGAGCTTGGCAGTAAATTTGGCATGAAACCCAAGCAGGCAGAGATGGCATATTACTATGTCATCAGAAAACTGAGAAAGGAACTGGAGGTGAGAAATGGTGAATTTTGAACAGCTGCTCAGACAGGCGCAGAGCGGAGATAAAAAGGCGCAGGAAGAAATTTTCAGGATGTACCGTCCGCTGCTGATCAAGAATTCCATGGACATCAACATCTTTGATGAGGACTTGTATCAGGAACTTTCCGCAACGCTTTTGAAGTGTATTCAGAAGTTCCGGATTTAAGGATGGAAAGTGGCAGTGTTCTGGCAGAAAGCGTTGTGATTTGACACTTCTCTGCGTATAGAATGATGTGTCGCAAAAGGTATACCATTAGAGAACTTTATTTTGGTGTGTATATGCCCCTGTTTTATGTCGCAGAAGGTTTGTTTTTCCTTTTTGCGACATCGTAGGGACAGGTCAGACCTTTTGCGACACGGATTTCTATAGGAAGTGAGGCGGTTTTATGGATTTTGGATATGTACGGGTTTCCTCTAAGGATCAGAACCCGGCAAGACAGGTGAAAATTCTGCTGGATATGGGTATCGAGGAGCGGAATATCTATGTGGAGAAAAAGTCAGGGCATCATTTCAACAGGGAGACATACGATATGCTGGTCAATCATATCATGCGGCCGGGAGACAGGCTTACGGTCACGGAGCTGAAGCGGTTCGGAAGGAATTACCGGGAAATTTATCAGGAGTGGAATCATATTACAAAGGAACTTCAGATGGATGTTCGGGTGGCGGATATGAAGATTTTGGATACCTCACTGAATAAAGACCTGATAGGACAGGTCATCACGGACGTTGTGCTGGCGTTACTGTCCTATGTGGCAGAGGGTGACTGGGAGGAGAGGCACGAATTGCAACGCCAGGGAATTGAGGTGGCAAAGGCAGAAGGAAGGCACCTGGGCAGACCCAAGGTGGAATTTCCGGAGAACTGGGTGGAGTGCTATGACAGATGGAGGGCAGGTGCTATTTCTGCAAAGGAAGCAATGGTGCTTATGGGATTGAAGAAGGACAGCTTCTATCGGCTGGTGAAAAAAGTATGAAAATGCAGAAGAAATTTCAAGTAAATAGCCGGAGCAGTATCTTTATTCTATATAAAAATACATATTGCAGGAGGAAGCGTTGATGAAGCAGGGTACATTATTTTATGACAGGGAGTGCGGCAGATATAATTTTCATTATATTGATGAGGATGGGGACAGACGTGACTATGGCGGAATCCATTGTGGAGAAGTCTTCGAGTTTAAGCTGAATGATGTCTGGGTTCCTGCCCGTGTGGAGATGTATGAGAACTGGTATTTGGTAGGGCTGCCGGGGCTGAAGCTGGATGGGCTGGAAGTAAGGCAAAAGTAAACTGAAAATTATATTACCGGTATAATGACAAATTGGAAAATCGGTGTTATAGTGATTACAGTTAGAAAACAAAGCGGACGGATGAGTCCAGAAAGGAAACGATCATGGCAACAGTTAATTTCGCTGCGAATGGTTTCGCAACAACTTCAGTTGTTTATTATCTGCATAGCGAACATTATGAGGCACTGCTCAGTAAAGAAAAAGAGCAGAGTCTGGTTAAGATGCGCTCATGTAAGATAAGGAAAAGGCGAAAAAACTGTGTAGTATCCGGTTGTCTGTTTTACAGACTATCGGAGATAAATCATAGATTTCAAGTACCGCTTATCTTAAGATGAGGAAATCTCTTCAAGATGGGCGGTATTTTTTATGCTCCATTAGCTCAGCTGGCAGAGCACTCGACTTTTAATCGAGGGGTCATGGGTTCAAATCCCCATGGGGCATTACCGCCTGAATATTGAATTTTGATAGCAGGAGGTGAAAGACATGGTGAATTTGCCGACCATAGATATGATAAAGACAGGACAGAATATCAACAGGCTGCGGAAGCAGGCAGGGTTATCTGTAAGGGATCTGCAGGATATTTTCGGATTTGCTACTCCGCAGGCGATATACAAGTGGCAGCAGGGTGTAGCTCTCCCGACCATAGATAATCTGGTGGCGCTGGCAGCAGTTCTGCAGGTACGTCTGGATGATATTCTGGTTATTGATACGGCAGCACAGGCACAAATCAGCGCATGAATGAAAAACAGGAAAAGTAATAACAACAAATAGCAGGCAGAAAATGCCTGCAGCAAGGTTCCCTAGTCTAAAGTTAGGACACCGGCCTTTCAAGCCGGAAATGCAGGGTTCAAGTCCCGCGGGAATCAGTATGGCTCCTTAGTCTAAAGGTTAGGACGCCGGCCTCTCAAGCCGGAAATGTTGGGTTCAAGTCCCACAGGAGCTACTGTGGCCATAGGACAATGGCAGTCCGGCAGATTGTGAATCTGCTTATGGGGGTTCGATTCCCCTGGTCACCCCACGGATGGGTATGCCTAGCGGCGAGGGCAGCGGACTGTAAATCCGTCACAAAGAAACAGCGCAGGTTCGAGTCCTGCCCCATCCACTTTTCGTTTGCGTGTCCGAGTGGTTTATGGTGCCATCCTGCTAAGGTGGTGTGCGGCAACGCACCGAAGGTTCAAATCCTTCCGCAAACGCTTAAAAATTTGACAATGACACTGTAGCAGATGTTTGCAGTGTTTTTGCATGAAAAGAAATATTTGTGCAGATACTATGCCTCAAGAGAGGTGAAAAATATGGCAGTAGCGCATAAAGGTTCCATATCTATGGGAATGGTTCTGATACCTGTGGGACTGTATAAGACCACGGTAGATAACGACATTCATTTTAATCAGCTTGAGAAGGAAAGCAAGGCCCGTATCAAGTATAAAAAATACTGCAGTCATTGTGGTAAGGAAGTAAAAGCAGAGGATATTATCAAGGGCTATGAGTATGAAAAAGATAAATATGTGGTAATGACAGATGATGAACTGGAGCGGATTAAGACAAAGAAGGATAAGACGATTCATATCCTGCAGTTTGCCAAGATGTCGGAAGTAAATATGATTTATTATGAACAGGATTATTATGCCATTCCGGAAGCGGGAGCTGAGAAGGCATTTGAGCTTTTACGGCAGTCGCTGCTTTGGAAAAAGAAGGTGGCGATTGCAAAGACCGTCATGGGAATCAATGAGAAGCTGCTGGTGCTGTATCCGCTGAAGGATGGGATGATTGTAAAGACCCTCTTTTATCATGATGAGATTGCTGCGGTGCCGAAACAGATTCCTAAGATGAAGTTGAGCGAGCAGGAGCTGGAAATGGCGAAGATGCTGATTCAGAATATGACGCAGCCCTTTGATGCGGAAAGTTACCGGGACGAGTATCAGGCAAGGCTGCGTGAGGCCATTATGAAGAAAAATTCAGGGACAGGAAATTGTGACAGCGGATACTTTCGGCCCGGACAATGTAATCGACCTGATGGAAGCGCTGCAGAAATCTCTGGATCAGACGAAAAACGGACTGGGAAACAGAAGGAAGGCAGGAAGCGCATAATGGATTTATTTCAGGAGAGGAACCTTTCCCCGATGATGATTGCCAGTATGCAGGCTCCTTTTGACAGCCCGGACTGGATTTATGAGCTGAAGCTGGACGGATGCAGGTGTATTGCCTATTTGGATGGAAATGAAACAGTATTGCGGAATAAAAGAAACATGGAATTGCTTCCAAGGTTTCCGGAGCTGAATCAGATTCACCGACAGGTGAAACAGAAATGTGTTTTGGACGGGGAACTGGTGGTTATGGTAAATGGAGTTCCTGATTTTTATGAACTGCAGAAAAGGACATTGCTGACACGCAGGGTGAAGATAGAGCTGGGAGCAGGAAGGCTTCCGGCTTCTTTTTTGTGGCATATGACTGCCTGCAGTGTGGGGGACAGGGAGTTGCTCTCCGTTCCGCTTCTCTCAAGAAAAGAGATACTTGCTGAAAATGTGGCAGAGGGAGAGCGGCTTGCCCTTTCCCGATATATTCCGGAAAAAGGGGACACAGCTGTTTCAGATGACGGTTGAGAGAGAACTGGAGGGTGTTGTTGCAAAGAAAGCTTCCAGCCTATATCATCCGGGAAAAAGGACGAAAGATTGGGTTAAATTTAAGCGCATGGCGGATAAGGATTTCGTAATCTGCGGATATGAGCACTGCGGATATCCGCAGGGAAATATGGCCAGCCTGATTCTGGGAGAATACAGGGAAGGGCAACTGCAGTATGCCGGGACTGTTACTATGGGTGTGCGCCGGGAAATCTTGCGTCTGCTGAAGAAAGGGAACTGTCCGTTTGTAAATCCTCCCAAGGAGGGCAATATTGTATGGTGCAGACCGGAAAGGGTGTGTACCGTGGAGTATATGCCAAATACGCTGGATGCACTTAGGCAGCCGGTGTTTAAAGGGATATGGGATGATGTGGAAGTGTAGTAATATGGCATGAAAAAAGCTGCCCCATTTGATAAGGGCAGCTTGGTGTTACTGGTTATACTGTTAACGCTTCGTCCTGGAGGCGAAGAATTTCTGCCTCAGTCAGCCCGGTAATCTCCATGATGTCAACAATCTCAATGTCTCGTTTTAACATTGATTTTGCCATTTCAAGAGTAAGTTCTCTGCTTTTTTTGTTAGCGTATTCAATTTTTTCTTTTTCATACATCTGTCCTAACTGTGTCATATTGATTCTCCTCCTTATCTGCTCCATATATTCTCTGTTGATGAATTTGTCACTTGCTACGATTACGCCGGACAGGATAAATATCTGCTGCTCATTATCTTTTACCTGTTCTGCCAGCTCCACAATCTTTTCCAGCATCGCCTGTTTTCCTTCTGTACCGGGAATGGTAAGGGGCAGGATGACCAGCTTCATCAGGTCATCGTCCTCAAGCGGTGTGCCGGAACTGATTTTCTGTCGGATTGTATCAAAGGCCGCCTCGCCGTCTATGTGGGAGAGGAAAGCCTGCTCCATGCGAAGGGTAATACAGTTGGTTTCAAAAACCGGCTCTGCGCTTTTGACATCACCGGTATAGATGACCACCAGACGCAGGTTGAAATTTTCATCTTCCCTGTAGTATTTTTCCATTACCCGTGCAATATAATTCAGGTATTTTATCTTATTCAGTTTTTTAAATTCAGACTCATAATCGACAATGGCATAAGTACCGTCCTCTAAAAGGAACAGGTTGTCAATGTCTTTTTCATTTGCTGAGATTTTCGGCAGGCTGGTCGGAAGCAGTTCCCGGATAGGCGGGAGATCGATTCCGTATGCCGCAAAGCTTTTTTCCTTATAGGTTTGGCCAAGGATTTTAAATAAAATGTCCTTGTTCTGGTAAGCAATTCCTTCTGACATCATATCCTCCGTAAAATTTATTTAATAGGGTTTTTGGTGTCTGCTTGCTTTTCTTTACATCCGTGCCATCCCTTTCCTACATTATATCATGTCGCCGCCGTTTTGTCAGTTGCATATAAAAATTTAATAGATTACCAAATGTGGTTCTTATATGGAATAAGTATCCCATAATTTACAAATACTTGAAAAAAGCTGCCGTTTTTCAGACAGCTTTTTTCTAATAGCGTATTTCCTAGTTTTCAAACATTTCCAGTTCCTGATGCCGGTAGGGTTCCATACAGTTTTCGTCTTCCGGAAAGCGGTTATGTTTATCCGGAATAATGAGCCGCAGAACGTCTCGTCCGGTTTCCCGTACTTTCTTCAGCCGTATGCTGCAGTCCTCATATATACCGGAAACCATATCACCATCATGGAAGGTCTCCCCACTTTGTACCCGCATACCCAGTGTATTTAGAAGGTAACAGATGTGCTCTTGGGGAAGGTTTAGTACCAGCTGGAAATCCGGGTGCTGGTATTTCGCCATTCCGTGTGTATGGGCATTGCACAAATAAGGATAAGGGCGGGATCGTCAAAGACATAGTGTATAATCCAGTCAATACTTGTATCCATAATACCCTCCTATGCAGACAGCATATCCAGAAACTGCTGTTCTATCAGCACGGGAATCCCAAGCTGCTGCGCCTTTGCAAGCTTGCTGCCAGCTTTTTCTCCGCAGATTAAGTAATCTGTCTTTTTGGTGACAGAACTGCCTGCAATGGCTCCCAACTCGGCGATCTTTGTGTTGATGCCGTCACGGGTGAAGTGCTCCAGTTTTCCTGTTGCAACGATGGTGCATCCTGTAAATTTGTTATTCTTTGTTTCGTTCATAGTGTTCTCCTCTCCGGATGTATTGGCATCCCATACATTTTCAAAGGTAAATTCTTTCTGTAAAGTGCGCCATAAAATCAGGTGATCTGAGTTATGGAACCATTCGTGGATGTTGCCGCTCAGTATTTCTCCAAAATCCTCCAGTGCGGTAAAATCATAGTAATCCAGTGCGGCAAGCTCCAGCTCCCTGAGATTTCCGTGGAATAGCTTATCCAGCGCCCTGCCTGCCGTTCTGCCAATCATGGGAATATCCATGGCGACAAGGTAGCGGACAAAGGTGGTGTTCCTGCTTTTTTTCAATGGACTCCTGCAGACGCTCATATGATTTTTCCCCAAAGCCTTCCATGGCAATGATTTCGCTGCGATAACGGTCCAGATGGTAAAGATCCTGATAGGATTGAAGAAAGCCTGCATCAATCAGCTTTTCCAGCGTAGCTTCGGAAAGCCCGGTGATGTTCATTGCCTTTTTCTCTGCAAAATGCACGAATTTCTGAAGGATACGGCTTCTGCAGTCAGCGTTGTCGCAGTGCAGGGTTTCTACCAGACGTCCGTTATCCAGAATGCGTGAATAGATGCGGGTGCGCTGTCCGCAGCAGGGGACAGGTTTCAGGCAGCATATTCTCGTAGGCGCCACGGTCCAGATTTTCCTCTATATGCGGAATAATCATATTGCGCTTGGACACCAGAATACGGCAGCCGGGATGCAGCTCCAGATTTTTGATAAAGCTTACGTTGTGCAGGCTTGCCCTGGAAACATCACAGCCGTCAATTTCCACGGCATCAAAGACTGCCACGGGAGCGATTTCACCGGTGCGTCCTGTCTGCCATTCAATCGAGCGGGAAGACGGTTTCGTAGGTATCGTCCTCAAATTTGAAAGCCAGCCCGTCGTTGTAATGGTGCCCGGTACGTCCAAGACCCGGGAATAGGAGAGGCTGTCAAAACGGACGACCATGCCGTCAATGGGAATATCCGATGCTTCCGCAAGTTCCAGCAGGGTATTGATCTGCGTTTCCAGCTCATCTTCCGATACATTCGGCGATAACGGAAGAAAAGGGCAGATTTCAAACCCATATTCCTCTATGGCAAGTAGCTTCTGGCTGCGGCTGTCCTTTTGGTCTGCGGTTTCATCCATCCCTTCCAGCACGTTAAATGCAAAGAAGTTGATTTTACGCTCTTTGCAGGTTTCTGCACTCAGGCTGCGGATGGAACCGGCAGCGAGATTTCTGGCGTTGCGGTAAGGTTTGCCGTCACCGCCCACAAGGGTATCCTTCAGGCGTACAAAGTCATTTTATGGATAAAGCCCCTCCCCGGTAACGACCAGACGCTTCCCTGTACGGAATGTTCAGCGGAACATTGCAGAAAGCAGGGACGTTGTGGGTAATGATTTCTCCTTCCTCCCCGTCGCCTCTGGTGGAGCCTTCGACAAGTCTGCCGTTTTCATACACAAGCTTTACGGTGAGACCGTCCAGCTTCAGCATCAGTAGGGCATATTTCTTTTTCAGAAAGGCGGTCAGTTCACGGATCTGCTTGGTCTTGTCAAGGGACAACAGCGGAATCGGGTGCCTTACCTTTTTCAGCGCACTGACGGCTTTATATCCTACCGTCTGCGTCGGGGAATTGCTGAAGACAATGCCGGTTTCTGTTTCCAGCCGTTTCAGCTCATCATACAGATGGTCATAGACGGCATCGCTTACGCTGGGATTATTTTCATTGTAATATTCATGGCGGTATCCGTTCAGCCGTTCAACCAGCTCACGGATATGTCCTGTGTTATTGTTCATTCGTTTCCTCCTTACATGTGGCAGTCCACACCGATAAGAACCGTATCATCCGCAATGGAATCCAGGTAATCCTCCAGTATTTGCTGCTAGTTCTTTTGATCTGTTTCGTTTTGGGCATTGATTGCAATGTCATCCATTGACCGCCATCCGTTCTCATCCAGAAAAGCATAAAAGTAAGCGGGATAGCGGGGAATATGGTCATAGCCTCGGCGTGACAGATATTCCTCCGCGCTGTCGCCTTTCCGGTAAATCAGAGTGCCGTTTAAGCTGATGCCGTTTTCCGTGACGGTTCCGTAGATGTCCTTATCCCGTTCCCCGGTCAGGAATAATTTTTCCAGACTCCGGAAGCGGTCTTTTGCCTGCTGAAGATGCCAGTCACGGACGGCCTGCCACTCAATATCTTTCTTTCTGGCGGCGCATACCCACTTGTAGCCTTCAGGGGCAGGGATTTTTTCGCTGGGACAGCTTCTGGCACCGATGGAGCATTCCATGCAGCTGTCCTTTACCAGAAAGAGGTCTGTCCAGCGTCCGCCGATGGAATAGTAATCATAGAAGGCGTCCGGGTTGTAATAATAGCCGTAAGCTTTCTGCTCCTCATAGTAGGGATAGCCATAGTATTCTTCAGCGAAAGCCGTAAAGCTGGGAAATAACCTGCTTATCGGGTAGTCGGGCAGTGCTTTCATGCGTTTGGCAGCCTTTGTACGTTTCTCATGCCTGAGTGGTCCTGCCTGGCACTGATAGACTTTGCCGTCTTTTATGGTAAAACGGTTGTTGAGGCGGCTGCTGTAGATGGGAAGGATGCGTCCTTCCGGCAGCCGGATACAGTCAGTGCGGCTCTGGTAGGTGGACTGAAGCTCCTCTGTTTTATCACAGAACTCCAGATAATCTGGGTTGTCGGTCTCTGCAGCATAGCGTTCCAGAGCTTCTGCGACAAAATCATTTACCGCTCTGGAGAAGGTATCCCGCCGGTTGTTGCACGCTTCCAGAGCAAGCGTCAGAATAACAGGCGGCCTTTCAGGATAAGTTGAGCTTTTTTGTTCTAAGGCGGAAATCTGCTCCGCCATTTCCTGATCAGTCTGTAAATCTGCTTCCAAAGCAGGAATTTCAGCAGTGACAAGGGTTAAATAGTGCATGTTTCATTCATCTCCTTTTGTTGTGGATTATCATTGATTTGTGCGGAATTCTTTTCCGTATCCTCCTTTCCCGTTGCATAAAAAAAGCAGGAGTCATACGGGATACCCGATACAATTCCTGCTAACGTGCAGCATCTGCCGCAAATAAAAAAGCCAGAAGGCATAGAGCGGCTGTCGCTCTATACATTCTGACTTCGTACAAACTTAAACAACGTGTGATTTCCCTTTTTGGGGATGGCACAAATTCAATAACAAAATAATTATACCACTACATATAGAAATAGTCAAACAAATAAATACAATATCAGGGATTTCGCTTTTAACTTTTTTATCTATGCATTTTTATAAATAATCCAGTTATCAGCATTCCATCTGCGGTTACCCTTCGTTCCTGGTCAATACGCGCAAAATTCCCCTGCTTTTTCCCTATATATTTTTTCTGCTGATTTTCTATCCGCCTTTTTCACATAAAATCTGTTTCACTTTTTCTGTTAGCAGCTCATCGCAAAAAATCCGGTTTATGCTCTTTCGGCTTATACCACTTCCTGCAAAGTTCCGGCTTCTTCGGTACAAATATAACTCTCTTACATTAAAGCCTATGATTATCAGATTAAATATGGTTTCAACCGCATCTCGACAGTAACAGTGCTTTGCGTGGTAATACGTTTTCAATTGATGGAAACCATTCTCCTCAATGTCCCACCTGCGGTGCATCATTTCCCATAAGACCCGGTAGTCTGCCGCTTCCAGAGTCGTTACAAGCCACATGAAACGCTCTGTTTCTTTTCCATTTTCTTCCCACTGCTCATGATACCGCACCACACGCAGTTTATATGGACACCCTTCCATCTTAAAACCAGAAAGATCCCATACTTCAATCTTCTTTTTCCCTTTCCAGAAAGATGCCTTTTTTCCCTCATCCTGTTTGAACAGACGCTCTGCATCCTGAAAAATCATTCTTCTTTCGTCTTTCAGGCGTATCACCCCTTCCAGACCATTTTCCTTCAGAGTGTTGATAAATGGAGCATTCAGATATAACGCATCCGCCACAATCACATCCGCAAAATGTCCATGCCGTTTCTTCAGCTGCTCAATCAACCTTTTTCCGCCTGTCAGTTCTCCTTCGTCTTTCCCAGAACCATCCCTTGGTTTTAACATTTCCTGCCCCAGAATTACGTGTGGCGATTTACCTATAATCATGCACACCACACTCCGGTAAAAGTATTCGGTTTCCCCTGTGTGTTTTTTTCGGCTCAGACAGTTCGGACAGGATTTTTTTGTACTGCTGAATAATTCCACACCATCGAGACCTGCCACAACATATCCGCCTATCGTTCCTTCCCGGAATACCCGGTTACGTTTTATGATATCAATCATTTCTTCATGTATGCTGCGTATTTCATCCGGGTTTATTCTGGAGAGAAGGTCGCGGACTGCATCAACTTTTGGAATCCTTCCACTGATACAGTTTTTCAGTCTTTTCGACATGCTTTCCGGGGTTGAAAAAATGGTATGGAAACTTTCATACTGCAGCATCAGAAAAAGCAGTACCGGCATGACAATGTTAAACAATGGAATAGATTTTCTTTTTCTTTCGTCCGTTAAACACTTGATTTTTTGCGGGATTTTATATACACTCTTCATATAAGTTAGCAGTTTCTTCAATGCTAATTTTTCATTCAGGACACCTTCTTTCGTATGTTTTGTTCCATAACATAATTATACAATAAAAGGTGTCCTTTTTGAGTGATTATACAGAAAATTCCGGTTTT
>VOFG01001119.1_pt1 | contig 86001 bp, 104 predicted proteins | sample 5384171 | NCBI WGS metagenome assembly VOFG01 (sample SAMN12384726, study PRJNA508395) | human gut metagenome | isolation source: healthy gut F | host: Homo sapiens
TCATAAGTTCACGTACGGGCATAAAAAAAGCGAGAGTTCGCTGAACCTCCGCTGCCTTCCTAAAGAACCCCCATTTAAGGGTTCTTTTCATCTACATGATTTTTGTGTTTTCTGTTATCCTTACTTTCGTTTTTCTTTTTACCTGAAGATATTCCTAATACCTTCTCAGACCTAATTCCTGAAAACTTTTACCTTTAAAATCTAATACCTTAACTTAAATCTAATCTAAATACCTTAATCCTAATACCTTAAATAGTCTAGCTAATACCTTGAAATAAATAATTACTTTTTTACCTTATGTATTCTAATACCTAAATGTTTTTCTCTTTTTACCTATTGGTTTCACAACCACATTGCAAAGGTAATTCTTTTTTGATTGATAGCAAGAACTTGCAAGATGTTTTTTTAATAAATAGTTGTTTTCATGATATAAATCAAGAAAAGGGCTATTTTAAGTCTTTGTGTACGAAAACGGAGGTCGTGCGCGACAACGTTTTTCGCCGTGCGCGATAACAATGTAACGAAACGGGAAACGGGTATAAAATATATCCCTCGATTTTAGTTAATAAATTCGTAACTAAAATCGAGGGATATGCTAACGAATCAATGTTCGGCTATTTCAGTTTAAGGATTCGCTGGTTATTGCTCCCGCAAAAGTTCAGAAAAGGAGAGTAGAGCGATTCGATGAAAGGACCGTCCACGAGTACGTCTATGTAGGGGAGTAGTTTCTGGCGGATAGGGTCCTCTTTCAGTTGTTCGTATGTATATCCTGTATAACACCAGATATTCATGCCCGTTCGCTGGCTGACTTCTTTCAGGACAGGCAGAAATTCTTCCGGATTGTAAAAAGGGTCACCGCCTGAAAAGGTAACTCCGTCCAGCAGAGGATTGGCATTGATTTCCTGAATGATTTGTTCCAGGACTTCCTGCGTGAGAGGTTTGCCGGCCTTCGGATTCCATGATTCCGGATTGTGACATCCCTTGCAACGATGGGTACATCCAGCCAGATAGATGGAATACCGGATGCCCTCACCGTCGACAATTGTTTCAGGATATGTATATAAATAATGTAACATGTACGTTTCCTTTCGGCTTATGCATGCTTTACACGGTCGTGCTCTTCCGCTCTCTTGGCAGAGTTCCAGCTGCTAAGGTCGCCTGTCAGGTAACCGGTGATACGGCGCATGCGCAGGATATTCTCGCTGTTACATACCGGACAACGGCTGTAGATGACTCCCTTGTAGTCACAATCGTGACAAGTATCTACCGGGTGGTTGATAGAACCGTATCCAATCTGCTCGTCGTGCATCACCTTTACAATCTTCGCAATGGCCTTCACGTTTTTCTGTGCTTCTCCATCCAACTCTACGTAGGTGATGTGTCCGCCACGTGTCAGTGCATGGAAAGGAGCTTCACATTTGATTTTCTCGACAATGGTAATCGGTTCTTTCACGTCCACATGGAATGAGTTGACATAGTAATCACGGTCGTTTACTCCTTCAATGATTCCATATTTGCGTTTGTCCATACGGGTAAATCTACCGGACAATCCTTCGGCGGGAGTTGCCAGTACCGAATAATTCAATCCGTATTTCTTTTTGTAGTCTTCGGCCACTTTGTTCATCTCTTCAATAGCCTCGTAAAGCGTGTTCCACGCCTGCTGGTTATGTCCATGTCCTTGGCCGTATAATGCCATCATAGCATTGTGTCCTCCAATAAAGCCGATACCTAAAGTACCCTGTTTCAACACATCTCCGACTTCTTCGTTGGGATGAAGGGCACCTCCACCTTTCCATACATTATTGCCCATCATGAACGGAAACTGACGCGCAAGAGCGGTACGCTGGTACTGGTAACGGGTATACAACTGCTCTGCGATGAATTCAGCCATGGAGTGTACCGACTGGAGGAAAAATTCCTTTGCTTTCTGGAGCTTGCCTTCCGGAGTCTCGTTAGTCAGACTTTCTGCTTTCCGGTGCGCTTCAATGGCCAGACGAGGCAGGTTCATGGTCGTAAATGAAAGGTTACCTCTTCCCAATGAAGTCTTTTCTCCATTCAGGTTCTCGAATACGCGTGTGCGGCATCCCATGGTCGCCAGTTCATAACGGTAACGTTTCGGGTCGTCAGCACTCCATTTCTCGTGTTTGTTGAACGGAGTATCCAGGAACATAAAGTTCGGGAACAGTGCTTTGGCCGTCGTACGGCATGCCTGCAGGAAGAGGTCGAAGTTTGGGCATTCAAACTTCACTTCTCCTGAGAGAGCTGCTTCAAAATCCTTCATGGCCAGTTGATAATCGGCTTCGGAATAGCTCACTCCGTCTTTCACTTTAAAAATCTGGATAGGGAAGACTGGAACTTCTCCATGATTCCCCAAGCCTTCGATGGTAGCTTTCAATAATTCCTGAATCACCATTCTTCCTTCTGCCGAGGTGTCCGTACCATAATTGATGGAACTGAATACCACCTGATTACCTCCTCTGGAATGCATGGTGTTCAAGTTGTGGATAAAGCCCTCCATGGCCTGATGTGTATCTTTGCGGGTTTGTGCCAGCGTTTTGCGGAGCACGTACTTCAATTCGTCTGCTGTCAGGTCGATGCCTTCCGCTTGCAAAGAATCCAAGTAAGCCTTTTCAGTCTCTTCGTTAGGAGCGATGCTGTGGAAATGGGCACGTATCCCTTTCAGGATTTCTTTCTCGTCCGTTGTGTGGCCTTTGATGTCGAGCAGCAATCCTAAATGAGTAGCCATGACTTTCTGGAAACTTTTCAGCACTCCCTTGGCCATGAAAAAGTCGAAGGCCGGAATTGCCTGTCCTCCGTGCTGTTCATTCTGGTTCGTCTGGAAAATGATGGTAGCCAGTGTAGCGTAACTCTGGATGGACTGCGGCGTACGGATGCTTCCGTTCTTGGTGTGAAATCCGCGTTCGAACAAATCATCTAAGTCATACTGTATGCAGGTAGTCGTCTTTGTGGGATAATAATCCAGGTCGTGGATGTGTATGTCGCCCATCTGATGCGCTTCTGCATATTTTTTCGGAAGAAGATATTTGTAAGTATAGTCCTTGGTGATTTCTGAAGCAAAAGTCATCATCTGTCCGGCCGGTGTATGACTTGACATGTTGGCATTGTTCAGGTTTACATCATTCTTGTCGATGGCCACAATACCGTCCATGATATGTTTGATGTGTGTTTTCCGGTCTCTTTCCGTATTTCTCCACTGACGGTAGATGATGTATTTCTTGGCCACTTCTGGCTGCCCCTTCATTAATTCGTTTTCCACAAGGTCCTGAATTTCTTCCACACCGATGGTAGGCTGCGAGAAGTGTGACACCACCTGTCGGGTAATCAGATCCAGTTCCTCTTTCTGCTGAGGAATGCCGGTTGCTTCAAAAGCCTTTCCGATGGCGTTGGTGATTTTTGCGGCTGAAAAGTTTTCCTGCTTTCCGTCGCGCTTGATGATGCGGATTTCTGTCAAATTCATTTTTTCAATTAAATGAGGTAAAACATAACTTATAATTGTGCTTTTCCGGGCAGGTCTTCTGACTGATCTTTCCCCACAGACGCCTTCCCATGAATTCGATTCACAGTGGCTTGCAATGCATGTCCAGGTTTACGCAAGAATCACAGCAGCAGGTACTGTTGCCGATTTCCACGGCATTCCCTTTTGAAACGGTTAGGTTACCTTTTGAAAAGCAGGACAAAGATAGAGATTTGGGAGAAAAATAAAAAATGAGATTTTCCGAATGTTTCTAAATTGGGAGAACTTTTATGAACGAAATCCTCCTTGTATGGCATTGTCGGAGGTTTAATTGGGTAACTCTAATTTGTAATAGCTCTCAGATATTGGAAATTCTGAAATATTTTTCTAGTTTGTCGACAAGCGAATAACTATATCGGAAAAATCTTTCGAAAGGCTTCTGTAGGTCAAGAGTGACAGAGGCTTCGAAAGAGGTTGGGTTAGCTTATTTTTTTTTCAGGCAGGTTCACGGGCTTTAGTCCCATTTGTTCCGCCTTTTTCAGCATATATTCAAAGGCTGCGTCGTGCTCGTTCGGGATGGCACCATCCAGAATCGCATCCTTGATAGAACTTTTCAGGCTTCCGATTTCACGGCAAGGCTGCAGGTTGAATACCTGCATGATTTCGGCTCCGTCTACGGGCGGTTGGAAGTTCCGGATGCGGTCTTTTTCTTCCAAATCTTTCAGCTTCTGGCGCACCAGTTTGAAGTTGTCCAGAAAGCGTTGCTTGCGGGCTTCGTTTTTGGAAGTAATATCTGCTTCGCAAAGCATCATCAGATCGTCGATGTCATCACCGGCTTCGAACAGCAGACGGCGTACGGCCGAGTCGGTTACCACATCATCGGCAATTACGATGGGACGCATGTGCAGGCCGACCAGTTTCTGTACATACTTCATCTTCTCGTTCATCGGAAGCTTCATCTTACGGAAGATTTCCGGAATCATTTTCTCACCGATGAAATTGTGGTTATGGAAGGTCCATCCTGCCTTAGGTTCCCAGCGTTTGGTTCTCGGTTTGCCAATATCGTGTAGCAGGGTAGCCCAGCGTAGCCACAAGTCGTTGCTTACGCGTGAAATATTATCCACCACTTCAAGCGTGTGGTAGAAATTGTCTTTGTGACCGCGTCCGTTGCGTACTTCCACTCCCTGCAGTGCCACCAGTTCCGGAAAAATCAATTCCAGCAGTCCGCAGCGGTCCAGGTCGATAAAACCCTTGGAAGGGACAGGTGACAGCAAAATCTTGTTCAGTTCGTCGGCGATACGTTCGCGCGAGATAATCTTGATGCGTTCCTTGTTGCGTTCCAGTGCTTCGAACGTTTCATCGTCTATATAGAAATTCAATTGCGTGGCAAATCGTATGCAGCGCATCATGCGCAGCGGGTCGTCGCTGAACGTGATGTCCGGATCAAGCGGAGTACGGATGGTACGTTCCTTCAGGTCATCCAGCCCGCCGAAGGGGTCTACCAATTCTCCGAAACGTGCCTTGTTCAGGCAAACCGCCATGGCATTGATGGTGAAGTCTCTGCGGTTCTGGTCATCTTCCAGTGTTCCGTCTTCTACTATCGGCTTGCGCCTGTCGTGGCTATACGACTCTTTTCTGGCACCGACAAACTCCACTTCGGTGTCCTTGAACTTGACTTGTGCCGTACCGAAGTTCTTGAAAACAGATACATGCGCACCTCGTCCCAGCTTTTTGCCGAAAGCCTGAGCCATTTCAATTCCGCTTCCTACCACCACTACATCTATGTCCTTGGAAGGTCTGTTCAGGAAAATATCTCTTACATATCCACCTACAACATAGCATTCCAGTCCCAGCTCATCGGCCGTTTCTGATATCAGACTAAAAATTCTGCCAGCGAAGTGTTCTTTCAGTTCCATTGTATGCATTTTTTCAATTTGCCGCAAAGTTACAAAAAAAATCCCTTTGTCCATTTTTTGCCGCTTGCTTGAAATCTTGCATTTGTTTTTCTGGTTGTGGAAAGACATTGAGGAAACATCAGGCTGTTAAGAAACAAACCTTTCTGCATGTTTTACGTTTCGCTTGTGCGAACCCTATGTTTCTCAAGGCCGAAACGTAGGTTTTCCTTTCGCAAAACGTAGGTTTCCGGTGAGGGAAACATAGAAAATGCATGGAAAAAAGCAGGAATGTGCGGAGGAGTTCCGAAAATAGTTGTATTTTTGCCTGCATAGAATGATAGATAAACGTATGAAAAAGATAGGATTATTGCTCGTTCCGATGGCATTGGCACTTTCTGCTTGCCAGAACGGTGAGAAGCAGGCTGGCCAGTTGTTTCAGCGTGCGGAATCTGCGTATGCGGCAGGTGAGTACAGCCTGGCTAAATTGCAGATAGATAGTATTCGTACCCTGTATCCCAAGGCATTTGAAGTGCGCAAGGCGGGCATCAAGCTGATGCAGCAGATTGACCTGGCAGAACAGACCAAGACTTTGGCTTATCTGGACAGCATGATGACGGTGAAACAGGCTGCGCTTGACTCCATCAAGGGAAAGTTTGTGCTGGAGAAGGATACGGCCTATCAGGAAGTAGGAAATTATTTCTATCCCACTCAGGTGGTCGAAAAAAACATCGGCCGTTCGTTCTTGCGTGCGCAGGTGAGCGAATTAGGTGAGATGTCGCTGACCTCTATTTATTGTGCGGGAGGAAGTATTCATCATACGGCTGTAAAGGTTTCTGTGGATGATACTTTTGCGGAGACTCCTACGTCAATAGATAGTTATGAAACTACAGACTTGGGACGTCCGGTAGAAAAGGCCGACTATAAACTGGGTAATGACGGAGGGGTGATTGCATTTCTGGTTGCCAATCGTGATAAGAAAAACATCCGTCTGGAATTTATCGGCGACCGGAACTATAAGACAGTGATGCATCCGAATGATGTGAAGGCAGTCGCAGAACTGAGTGAATTGGCACGTGTGTTGTCTGCCATCGAAGAAATCAAGAAAGAACAGAAAGAGGCCAACTTGAAAATCAAGTTTGTGAAACGGAAGATGGAAGAGAATACGGAAGAATAAAACTTTGTATCAAACATAAGAAATCCTGCCTTAATGGCAGGATTTCTTTATTGTAAAGGCTGTGATAGTTCGCTTAAAGTCTTGCCTTCGTAGTTGCAGATGGCTTGCTTGTAGTCTTCTGGAATTTCGATAGGCTCTTTGGTCAGGTTGTCGTATCCTACCAGTACAGTACGGCATTGGCATTTCAGCACGCCGCTGGCTTTGTTGAATGCACGTTGTAGCATTGTGAGGCTTTTGTGTCCAAGGTGAATGACGGTTGTTTCAATGACCAGTTCGTCCGAGAAGAACACAGGGGCCAAAAAGTCAGCATTGATGTTGACCACTACCATACTGAATTTGTTGCATTCTTCAGCTCCAAATACATCACGAAAATAAGAGGTTTTCGCCAGATCGTATAGGGAAAAGTAAACGGAATTATTCATGTGACCATATTGGTCTACATCGCTGAAACGGATTTGTACTGGGATTTCGTGCTTGAATTGGAATTCTGCGTTCATAGTAATGCTTTTAGGTTTTCACCAAATGTACATCTTTTTTTCATAAATCTGCTATCAATGGTGGAATATTTCTTACTTTTGTCCGTCAGAATGATTTGTAGATAAATAATATTATATAAGATGGAACAGAAATTCAACAAAGAGACACTTTGTGTACAGGCTGGATGGACTCCGAAAAAAGGAGAACCTCGTGTATTGCCTATTTATCAAAGTACAACGTTTAAGTATGATACCAGTGAACAGATGGCTCGTCTTTTCGATTTGGAAGACAGCGGTTATTTTTATACTCGCTTGCAGAACCCAACGAATGATGCCGTAGCTGCCAAGATTGCAGCATTGGAAGGAGGAGTAGGAGCTATGTTGACTTCATCGGGTCAGGCAGCCAACTTCTATGCTGTATTTAATATTTGCGAGGCAGGCGACCATTTTGTCTGCTCATCTACCATTTATGGAGGTACATTCAATCTGTTCGCTGTAACGATGAAGAAACTGGGTATTGAGTGTACCTTTATTGATGCGGATGCTCCGGAAGAAGAAATAGAAAAGGCTTTCCGTCCGAATACTAAATGTTTGTTCGGAGAAACAATTTCTAATCCGGGTATCAATGTGCTTGATATTGAGAAATTTGCCCGTATTGCCCATAAGCACGGAGTGCCTTTGATTGTGGATAATACTTTTGCTACTCCGATTAACTGCCGTCCTTTTGAATGGGGAGCAGACATCGTGACACATTCTACTACGAAATACATGGATGGACATGCCACTTGTGTGGGAGGTGCTATTGTAGATAGCGGTAATTTTGACTGGGATGCGCATGCTGACAAATTCCCGGGATTGACACAGCCAGATGAGTCTTATCATGGACTTACTTATACGAAGGCTTTCGGAAAGATGGCTTATATGACCAAGGCTACTGCGCAACTGATGCGTGATTTGGGTTCTATACAGTCACCGGAGAATGCGTTCCTGTTGAATCTTGGACTGGAAACATTGCATTTGCGTGTGCCGCGTCACTGTGAAAATGCGCAGAAAATAGCGGAATGTCTGGAAGCAAATCCGAAAGTGAAATGGGTAAACTATTGCGGATTGAAGAGCAACAAGTATTATGAACTGGCTCAGAAATATATGCCTAACGGTTCTTGTGGCGTGATTGCTTTCGGCTTGGAAGGAACTCGTGAAGAGGCTATCAAATTTATGGATAGTCTGAAGCTGGCTTGTATTGTGACTCACGTGGCAGATGCACGTACTTGTGTGTTGCATCCGGCCAGCCATACACATCGTCAGTTAACAGATGAACAGCTGATTGAAGCGGGTGTGGCTCCTGATTTGATTCGCTTGTCTGTCGGCATTGAAAATGTCAACGATATTATTGCCGACCTGGAACAGGCTATGGCACAGGTTTAAAAGTTTTAAAACTGAGATACAAAAAAAGGAGGAACAAACATTCCTCCTTCTTTTGTATCTCTCCGGCTTTTATCGGAAAGATTTCTGGTAAATTTGTAGCACTTCTTCATCGGTCAGCGGACGCGTCGAGAGTAAACAATGACCCCATGGTATCGCGTGCGTTTTGTACCATGAGAGGAAGTTCTTCTTCTTTCACTCCCCAGTCGCTCAGTTTCAATTGGTATACGTTGCATTCTTTCTGCATGCGTACCAGTGCATCGATAAAATCGCTGGGACGGTTACTCTTTTGCTGAGTCATGATTTCAGCCATTTTCATGTAACGTTTCATGCAGTCGTTACGGAATGTTTCGAAATATGCTTCGCTGATGGCAATCAGTCCGGCGCCGTGCGGCAGTTCCGGATGGAAGGCACTCATAGCGTGCTCCATAGAGTGTTCGGAAATGCAGCAGGAAGTGGCTTCTACCAGTCCGGCCAATGTGCTGGCCCATGCTACTTTCGCGCGTGCCTTGAGGTTACGTCCGTCTTTTACGGCTACTGGAAGGTATTTGTACAATAAACGAATGGCTTCAAGGGGCATACAAGTCGCTGATAGGAGTGGCGCAGTTTGCTAAGAACCCTTCGGCAGCATGGAAGAAGGCATCAAATCCCTGATAAGCAGTAAGATGCGGAGGAATGGAAACCATCAGTTCCGGATCAATGATAGAAAGTACAGGGAAGGTCAGTGTGCTTCCGAAGCCGATTTTCTCTTTTGCTTCTTCATTGGTAATCACGCTCCATGGGTCAGCTTCCGTACCTGTTCCTGCAGTGGTAGGAATGGCAATCACGGGCAGTGCCTTGGTTACAGGACGTCCTTTTCCGCTGCCTGCCGGGATGTAATCCCAGTAATCTCCGTCGTTGCAGGCCATGACGGCAATGGCTTTCGCAGAGTCAATACTACTTCCTCCGCCAAGTCCGACGATGAAATCACATTTCTGTTCACGACAGGCAGAAGCTGCTTCCATTACGTGAGATTTAATCGGATTGGGCAGAATCTTGTCAAAGACAACAGATTCCGTATTGTTTTCTTGCAACAGTTCAACGACTTTGTCGAGGTAGCCGTATTTCTTCATGGAGGTTCCTGACGAGATGACAATCAGGGCTTTCTTGCCGGGTAACTTTTCTGTCGCCAACTTTCTTAACTCTCCGCATCCGAACAAAATTTTGGTCGGGATGTGCAAACTGAATACAGGATTTGCGTTCATAATATAGCTATTTAAAGTTCATTTATCCAAAAATACGAAAATAAAAACAGAATGGTTCAGGAGGGATGTTAAAAATGTCTTTTTGTGCGTGGTGGTATCAAATAAAAAAGGCTGCCGGTAAGGGCAGCCTTTGGGGTTAAAGGATCTATAAGTAGATTATTCTTTATCCTTGTGGTTGTTCTGCGGACGACGTTCGCGCTTCGGATGATTTTCAGCCATTCCTTCCGGTTTTGGAAGCAATACCTTGTGTGACAGCTTGAACTTACCAGTTTTCGGGTCGATGTCCAGCAGTTTCACTTCAATTTTATCACCTTCTTTCAATCCGGTTTCTTCGATTGTTTCAAAGCGTTTCCAGTCGATTTCAGAGATATGTAACAATCCGTCTTTTCCTGGCAGGAATTCTACGAATGCACCGTAAGGCATGATAGAGCGAACCTTACCAGTGTATACTTCACCTACTTCAGGAACAGCTACAATAGCCTTGATCATACGCATTGCGTCGTCGATACATTTCTTGTTTGTTCCTGCAATTTCGATGCGGCCTGTACCGTCTACTTCTTCAATAGTGATAGTAGCACCGGTTTCTTCCTGCATACCCTGGATAATCTTTCCGCCCGGGCCGATTACAGCTCCGATGAATTCTTTCGGAATAGTCAGAGTTTCAATACGTGGAGCATGAGGTTTGAGTTCTGCACGAGGTTCTGCAATGCATTCAGTCAGTTTGCCGAGGATGTATTCACGTCCTTGTTTAGCCTGCATCAATGCTTTTTCCAGAATATCGTAAGTCAGACCGTCACACTTGATATCCATCTGAGTAGCTGTGATACCGTCGCGTGTACCTGTAACCTTGAAGTCCATGTCACCCAAGTGGTCTTCGTCTCCCAAAATATCTGACAATACAGCGTATTTATCTTCGCCGGCATTTTTGATCAATCCCATCGCAATACCTGAAACCGGCTTCTTGATAGGTACACCTGCATCCATCAAAGCCAATGTTCCGGCACAAACTGTAGCCATAGAAGAAGAACCGTTAGATTCCAGAATATCAGAAACTACGCGTACGCAGTAAGGATAATCTGCCGGAATCTGCCCTTTCAATGCACGCCATGCCAGGTGACCGTGACCAATTTCACGACGCCCTACGCCACGCTGTGCTTTTGCTTCTCCTGTAGAGAAAGGAGGGAAGTTGTAATGAAGCAGGAAGCGTTCTTTGTGCTGGTCGAGTACATCGTCTACAATTTTTTCGTCCATCTTTGTACCCAGTGTAACAGTACTCAAAGACTGAGTTTCACCACGAGTAAAGATAGAAGAACCGTGAGGACCTGGCAGCGGACTGGTTTCGCACCAGATAGGACGGATTTCTGTAGTAGCACGGCCGTCCAGACGTTTGCCTTCATCAAGGATACAACGACGCATTGCTTCTTTTTCTACGTCGTGATAGTAGCGGTCAATCATCGGACCCTTTTCTTCCAGTTCTTCTTCAGAGAACTGAGCCTTGAATTCTTCGCAAATTGCATCGAAAGCATCTCCTCTTTCGTGTTTGTTTTTGTTGCCTGATTTTGCAACCGCATATGCCTTTTCGTAGCAAGCATCGTGTACGGCTTTGCGCAGGTCTTCGTCATTTTCTTCGTGACAGTATTCACGTTTTACAGTCTTGCCGACTTCTTCCATCAGCTCCATCTGAGCCTTGCAGTGAACCTTGATTGCTTCGTGAGCAAACTTCATGGCTTCCAGCAAGTCTTGTTCAGAAACTTCCTTCATTTCACCTTCCACCATCATGATGTTTTCATAGGTAGCGGCAACCATGATGTCCATGTCAGCACGTTCCAGTGCTTCGAATGTCGGGTTGATGACGAACTGACCGTCGATACGTGCTACACGTACTTCAGAAATCGGACCTCCGAACGGAATGTCAGAAACAGCCAGTGCGGCAGAAGCAGCCAGACCAGCCAATGCATCCGGCATATCTACGCCATCTGCAGAATAAAGTATGATATTTACGTAAACTTCAGCATGGTAATTGTCTGGGAACAGAGGGCGCAATGCGCGGTCTACCAGACGGCAAGTGAGGATTTCGTAATCTGAAGCCTTTCCTTCACGTTTGGTAAAGCCACCGGGGAAACGTCCGAATGCGGAGTATTTTTCTCTGTACTCTACCTGGAGAGGCATAAAATCTGTACCGGGAACTGCATCTTTTGCTGCACAAACAGTAGCCAGCAACATGGTGTTACCCATGCGTAGCATAACAGCACCATCTGCCTGTTTTGCCAGCTTTCCCGTTTCGAGTGTGATGGTTCTTCCATCATTCAGCTCGATCGTCTTAACAATAGGATTGATCATAAAAATTGATTTAATATTATTTCATCTAAAAAAGCGTACAAAGATAATGTTTTATTATGGATAAAAGCGGGTATTTATGTAAAAGTTTCAGTATGAAGTGCTTTTTATACAATAATTTGTCGTAAAAACAACGGTTTTCGTCGGTTTGATGGTGGATTTATCTTTTAAAAACTTTGTGGCGTCATGAAAAGCCGTATCTTTGCACCTTGAATTTACATAAGAATGTGAGATTAAAGAAAATCAGGTATGAGAAGAAATACTTATCTGTTAACGGCATTGCTGTCGGCCGGACTGATGGCATGTCACAATGAACCTGCTTTTAAAGTAGAAGGAACAGTATCGGGTGCAGCCGACAAGATGCTGTATTTGGAACACACCAGCCTGGAAGGTATCGTGCAGGTCGATTCTGTTAAATTGGATGAGGACGGAACTTTCCGCTTTTCGGGAACACGTCCGGATTCTCCTGATTTCTATCGGCTTCGTCTGGATAATCAGGTTATTAATTTCTCTGTTGATTCTACTGAGACAGTGACGATAAAAAGCTGATAATTCCGCCTTTGCTACTACTTATCAGGTGGAGGGCTCAGAAAATAACCAAAAAATAAAGGAACTGGTACTGCTTCAGGCAAATTTGCAGGATCAGGTGAATAAACTGGGGCAGTCTGGACTTCCTGCCGGAGTAGCCCAAGATAGTTTGTTCTCATTAGTGAATATATATAAAGATCAGGTAAAGCGCAATTATATTTTTGCAGCTCCTAACAAGGCATACGCTTATTTTGCTTTGTTCCAGCAGTTGAATGGTTATATGATTTTTGATCCGCTGACGAGTAAGGAAGATGTGAAATGCTTTGCGGCGGTGGCTACTAGCCTGAATAATCTGTATCCTCATGCCGATCGTTCACGTAACCTTTACAATATGGTAATAAAGGGAATGAAGAATACCCGTACGCCTCAGGTAAAAGATGTGACACTTCCAGCTGATAAGATTCAGGAAGCTTCTATCATTGATATTGAGCTGAAGGACTTGAATGGAAAGACACATCGCTTGACAGACCTGAAAGGTAAAGTTGTCTTGATTGATTTTACGCCTTTATTCTTCTGCCGCTTCGGGAGCGCGTAACTTAGCTTTGCGTGAACTGTATAATAAATATGCTTCTCAGGGACTGGTGATTTATCAGATTTCTTTGGATGCAGACGAACATTTCTGGAAGACAGCTGCAGATAATCTTCCTTGGATATGTGTCCGCGACCCGCAAAGGACCTTTATTCTACCTATCTTAGCTTGTACGGTGTAACCCAGTTGCCTACTGCATTCCTGGTTAACCGTAATAACGAGTTGAGCTTGCGTGTGGAAGAAAAGACAAATATGGAAGAAGCCATCAAGGATTTGTTGTAACATGTTGAAAAGCATGTACGGATAAACTTGACTGGTATTGTAAAAAGATTTATCTTTGTCGCAAGATATAAGACTCTGAGAAAGAGAGGCTGTATCAAAATAAAAATTGATTTGTCAGATTGTCATTCTGAACAAAGTGAAGAACCCGTTTGTTTCCCATCCTGTGGAGGGTTCGCTCTTCGTTCAGAATGACTTTACTTTTGTGATAAACGGTTCTTATTTTGGACAGCCCTTTACTTTTGTTGAAAATAAATAATTTAATAACGAATATTTAAGGAGAAAAATTATGGCTTACATGTCAGAAGAAGGCTATCAGAAACTGGTAGCTGAATTGAAACATTTGGAATCGGTGGAACGTCCGAAGATTGTGGCTGCTATTGCAGAAGCACGTGATAAAGGCGATTTGTCAGAGAATGCAGAATACGATGCTGCAAAAGAGGCACAAGGCTTGCTGGAAATGAAAATCAACCAGTTGAAGGCAACCATCGGTGATGCCAAGATTATTGATACATCTAAACTGAAGACTGACACTGTGCAGATTCTGAGCCGTGTGGAACTGAAAAATGTGAAAACAGGCATGAAGATGGCTTACACTATCGTATCAGAAAGTGAAGCAAACCTGAAGCAGGGTAAGATTTCAGTGAATACACCGATTGCGCAGGGCTTGTTAGGAAAGAAGGTAGGCGATGTAGCAGAAATCACTATTCCACAGGGAAAGATCTCTTTGGAAATTATGGGTATATCATTTTAATGTATAAGGCAGGTCCGCTTTGGCGGGCTTGCCTTATTTAATATCTTAACAATATGGCAACAATATTCAGTAAAATCATTGCAGGCGAAATTCCGAGCTACAAGGTAGCCGAAGATGCCAATTTTTATGCGTTTCTTGACATCAATCCTTTGGTGAAAGGACATACGCTGGTAGTTCCCAAACGGGAAGTAGATTATATCTACGATTTAAGCGATGAGGAGCTGGCTCAGATGCATGTGTTTGCCAAGCATGTGGCGCTGGCTATCCAGAAAGCTTTCCCTTGCAAGAAAGTAGGTGAGGCTGTGATTGGTCTGGAAGTTCCTCATGCACACATTCACCTGATTCCTATCCAGAATGAATCGGACATGTTGTTCTCTAATCCAAAACTTAAACTTTCTCAGGAAGAATTCATTGAAATTGCCAATGCAATAAATTCTGCTTGGAAAGCTGAAAGCAAATAATTTTCTTCTCAAAAATACCTTTGATATAAAGGATTCCTCGTATTTTCAGGCGTGGTTTTCAGTTGGACAGATTCCATGAAAACCATGCCTGTTTTTTTAAGAATTGTAGCCTATGCGTATTAGACGAATTTCTTTCTTTATTCTTCTTTGCTGTCTGTGCTGGAATGTTTTTGCAGCCGAATATCAGATAAAAGGAGTGGTGATTGACAAGTCCACCCGCCAGCCGTTGGAGTTTGTGAATGTGCTTGTAGTGGGACTGGGTATCGGGGCTTCTACCGATGCCAACGGAAATTTTCTCATCACTCAGGTGCCACCGGGTATTTACCGTCTGCAAAGCTTCTTTCCTTGGGTATAAAACGGAACTGACTCCGGAATATCGGGTGAACCACGTGACACCTTATGTACAGATTGAACTGGAGGAAGAAAATGCGTCGTTGAATGAGGTGGTTGTGGCAGCTTCTCCTTTTCAGAAAGTACCGGAGAGTCCTGTCAGCCTTCGGGTGATTGGTTTGCAGGAGATTGAAAAAGCTCCGGGTGCCAACCGGGATATTTCAAAAGTTGTACAGAACTATCCGGGGTAGCCTTTTCTCCTATAGGCTATCGCAATGACCTGATTGTGCGGGGAGGTGGTCCTTCCGAAAACCGTTTCTACCTGGATGGGGTAGAAATTCCGAATATCAATCACTTCAGTACACAAGGAGCTTCCGGAGGTCCTGTCGGACTGATTGATGCCGATTTGATTCGTAGTGTGAAGTTTTACAGCGGGGCATTTCCTGCCGACAAAGGTAATGCGTTGAGTAGTGTACTCGACTTCAGTCTGCGCGATGGAGACATGGAGCGCAATTCCCTGAAAGCAACTTTAGGTGCCTCAGAGGTTTCACTCAGTTCCAATGGACATATTGGCAACAAGACTTCTTATTTGGTGTCGGTACGCCAGTCTTATTTGCAGGCATTGTTTAAAATCTTGGGCCTGCCTTTCCTTCCGGCTTATACCGATGCTTCCTTTAAAATTAAAACTCGTTTTGACAGCCACAACGAACTGACTTTGCTTGGTCTTGGAGGAATTGACCGCATGAAACTCAATTTGGGGATTGAAGGAGAAGATGCCGAATATATGCTCAGTTACCTTCCCGAAATCAATCAGGAAACCTATACCGTAGGAGGTGTGTATCGTCATTATTCCCAGCGGCATGTGCAGTCAATCGTATTAAGTCAAAGCTATCTGAACAACCGTAATGTAAAATATCGGGACAATGACGAAAGCAGTGAAGAAAATCTGACGCTGCGGCTGGGCTCTATTGAGCAGGAAACCAAATTGCGTATGGAAAACACCTCTTCATGGAGCGTGTGGAAAGTAAAAGCCGGGTTCGACCTGAATTACTCTCGTTACAAAAGCAATGAATATCGCAAGGTCTTTGCCAATGCCTTGCGGGAATATGATTACCATACCGATTTATCTCTCTGGCGTTGGGGAATGTTTGCCTCAGTCGACTATGCTGCTCCCGACAAAAGTTTTACAGCTTCCATGGGCGTACGTACCGACGGAAATAACTATAGCGATAAAATGAAGGAATTGTGGCGTCGCTTTCCCCCCGTTTGTCAGTATCTTACCAGTTGATTGAGGGGCTTACTCTGAGCGGTCATGTGGGACTGTATTATCAGCTTCCTTCTTATACCGCCTTAGGCTTCAAAGGTGAAGAAGGGGAGTATGTTAACCGTCACTTGGATTACATTTCTGTGTCACAGGAAAGTCTGGGATTGTCATGGACACCCAATGAAAATATGGAGCTGTCAGCGGAAGGCTTCTATAAATTATACGGGCACATGCCTTTCTCCTTGTCCGACCAGATACCACTCTACTGCAAAGGAAATGATTATGGAACCATTGGAAATGAAGCACTATCTTCTGAAGCAAAAGGTCGCTCGTACGGGGTGGAACTGATGTTCAAGTGGCTGTTGACCCAAAAGCTGAATCTCTCTTCCTCACTGACCATTTTCAAGAGTGAATTTAAGGATGGCGAGCAAGGAAACTACGTACCTTCCGCCTGGGATAACCGTTTTATTCTGAATATGAGCGGAACCTATAACTTTCCCAAACATTGGAGTTTAGGAGCTAAAGTCAGTTGCATAGGTGGCTCTCCTTATACGCCTTACGATGTGGAAAAATCTTCGCTGGTGGAAGTCTTGGAATGTGCAGGGACGTGCTTACTATGATTATAGCCGCTATAATCAGGAGCGTTTGCCGGTTTTCGGACAACTGGATGTACGGGTAGATAAAACCTTCTATCTGAAAAAATGTATGTTAGGATTTTATCTCGACATCCAGAACATTACAGCCAGCAAGCTGCGTCAGCCCGATGCCCTGATGAGTACGGGACAGATTGAGAATCCTTCTGCACCGCTGAGCGAGCAGCGATATGTCATGAAATCCATCCGGCAGGAGAGTGGCACGTTACTCCCTACGTTAGGAATTACCTTTGAGTATTAAGTTGGGTTGCTATAAAAAGAATGGCTTGTCTTTCCACCAGAGAGACAAGCCATTCTTTTATGTGTGAGAAGGTTTATTGTGACTCATGAATACAACTCACCAAACTTCATTTCTGCATCGTTGACAAACTTCCGGATGGCATTCTGATCATCCTTTTTGCAGATAAGCAGGGCATTCCCCTGTTCTGCCACCAGATATCCTTTCAAGTCTTGTACAACCACTAATTTATCTTTGGGAGTCATGATGATATTGTCCTTGCAGTTATATAGCAACGCATTACTGTGCGTCGTCACATTCTGATTTTCATCTTTGGGAGAAGCATCGTACAATGCGTTCCATGTGCCTATGTCTGCCCACCCGAAATCACAAAGCAGTACATATACATTGTCAGCCTTTTCCATGATGCTATAATCGATGGAACTGTTGGGGCAAGTACTGAATTTCGGCATGTCACATTCCACTTGCGGACATACCTCCGCCATCATTTCATGGAATGCCTTCATTATTGTTTTGACGTGCCATACAAAAATACCGGAATTCCAATAGAACTCATTACTTTGCACAAATACCTCGGCAAACTCCCGTAACGGCTTCTCAATGAATGTCTTGACTTTGTAAAAATCTTCTTCTTTTTCTTCCGAAACTTGGATATATCCATAGCCCGTTTCCGGATAGCTGGGTTTAATACCCAATGTCAGGAGTTTGTCTGAATGGGATGCAAATTCCAGCGATTTCAGAATATCCCGTTTGAACTCATCCATTTTTAGAATCAGGTGATCGGAAGGAGCTACCACGATGCTAGCATCCGGATTGATTTTTTGAATGACATACGATGCGTATGCAATGGCAGGTGCCGTATTCCGGTGTTCCTCTTCCACAATCAGGTTAGATTCGCTGAAACCGGGAAGCGAGTTCAGTACCAGTTCCCTGTAATGTTGGTTGGTCGTAATGAAAATATTCTCTGCAGGAAGAATCTGCTTATATCTTTCGTAAGTTTGCTGCAAGAGTGTCTGGCCAGTTCCAAAAAAGTCTAGAAATTGTTTGGGTAAGGCTTTCCGGCTGTATGGCCAGAACCGACGCCCGGTTCCTCCGGCCATGATGATGCAATAAAAATTTTTACTGTTCATGGTTGATACTGGCATTAAAGTTTGATGCTAAGATAGGGCTTATTTTGCAAGAAACGCTCGAAAAGGATTCTAAATAGTGTTAGAAAACTTTTTTTCAACTTTTTTGTTCGTATTCCTTGCACTATTGAAAAATATGTGTACCTTTGCACTCGCAATCAGAAATGATGCCCAGATGGCGGAATCGGTAGACGCGCTGGTCTCAAACACCAGTGGAGTAACATCCATCCCGGTTCGACCCCGGGTCTGGGTACAGAGAGGTTGACTTGATTAAGTCAACCTTTTTTATTACCAATCAATTCTTATGCTCCATGAAAAATCGTATAGCAGAGCTTGATTATCTGAAATCCATCTTTATTTTATTGATGATAGTGTTTCATCTTGTATATATCGGTGACAAATATCCATACGCTAAAGCTTTGGTTTATACTTTCCACATGCCTGCTTTCTTGATTATTTCCGGCTATGTCATGAACATAGCCAAGGGGATACGTCCGTTTCTGCGTACGATGTGGTGGATTTTTATTCCATACGCTGTGATGGAAACAGGTTATGTCATCATGTCTGCTATTCTGCCGGTTCGTGAATCAGTGGAGCATTTAAGTGTTTCTCTGTGGCTGGATAAATTGTTCTTGCATCCTTTGGGGCCCTATTGGTATCTTCATACGTTGATGCTGTGTGGACTTGTTTATTTATTGGTGGACAAATTGGCTGGAAAGTGGAGTAATACTGTTTCCGTCTTAATTATACTGACTTTATGCTATGCCGTATTGTCAGCTTGTGGAATACTTTCTTTGATAAATGCGCTTTACTTTACCGCTGGAGGGGTTTTGAGACGGGCTCACTTGACTTCCGTACTTTCTTTTCAGCCTTCATTCTGGGCTTTGCTGCCTGTAATATGGTTGGCTGCTGATGAGACAAATCTGAATAAATCAACTCTTTCAGGGGCAGCTCTGACTTATCTGATGATTAGTTTTCTGTTGGCTGTATATCGCTGTTTCCCCGATTGTTTGAAAAGGGGATTGGGCTACATAGGCTCTCATACCTTTGTGCTGTTAGTGTTTTCTCCGGTATTTACAATGGCAGTGAAGCCTTTGGTACCTGTATTGGCTTTTGAACCTACCGGGATGCTCTTTTTATGTGTGTCCTTATGCTTCTGTGTAATCGGTTCGTTTGCGATAGCCTGGGTTATGGATAAGCTGAATTTATCCCGTTTCTTTGGGGAAAAGCTCACATGCTTTCGTAGATAGACTTGGTTTGGTGACATCCTGTCAGTTCGTTGGAAAAAATGTGGTAAGAACTTTTCTGGCATCTTTTTTGTAGTTTATTTTATAGATGTTGAATTACTTACTTAAACACATAGAACTATGATTTCAGAAAAATTGCAAAATGCCATCAACGAGCAGATTACTGCGGAAATGTGGTCTTCTAACTTGTATTTGTCCATGTCTTTCTACTTGCAGAAAGAAGGTTTCGACGGTTTTGCTTCATGGATGCGTAAACAGTCACAAGAAGAATTGCAGCATGCTTATGATTTAGCTGATTATTTAGTTAAACGTGGTGGTGCAGCTAAAGTGGATAAAATTGATGTTGTTCCACAAGGATGGGGCAGCGTACAGGAAGTATTTGAACATGTATACAAGCACGAATGTCATGTATCCAGCTTAATTGACGAGTTGGTAAATGTCGCCTCTGAAGTAAAAGACAAAGCTTCACAGGATTTTTTGTGGGGATATGTTCGTGAACAGGTAGAAGAAGAAGCTACTGCACAGAACATTGTAGAGAAACTTAGAAAATGTGGCGATGCAGCTGGCATTCTGTATTTGGATGACAAATTGGGACAACGTAAGTAAACCACGTTTTTCATGAAATATTGATCCTGGATGGAAGCGGAATGATTTCTGCATCCATTCAGGATATTTTGTATCATAATTACACTATCCTTTTCGTTTTTCCACTATAAATTTTATCTTTGTCCCCCGTTATCAACCAGTATTAGCGTCCGAAAAATGGGGGATTTTATATTAAGAGGGTGGAACTGGTGTCGTCGTTTCCGGCATCGTTGCGGATACGGAGTACATTCTCCTTCCGATTTCTTTTTTTATTACGTTTGTCATTTACGAACGTTTGCCATTCTATGCCTATGCGCCATTGCATCACTTGAGACGTGTGGTGGCTTTTTTGCCTCATTATCGGGAAAAAGTCGATAAGTTCTTATTTCGTCTGATTAATCATCTACGGCCTTCTGTAGTATGGGAAGTGGGAACTGGCAGCGGAATAAGTACCCGTTATATGGCCGAAGCCAATGCAGGCATGCAGGTTTATACGTTCTCAGAACAATCGGAAGATGCAGTGAAACGGATTCTTTCCGGTAAATCTTCTATTGATTACCTGACCGGAAACTGTGAAGCAGATATGGATAGGTTGCTCAAGGAGGGTGTAAAGCCGGAAGTGGTACATATCGCCCATACTCCAGCGTATAAGGAAATGTTTGAACGACTGATTCCACTGGCAGGTAAACATACTTGTTTTATCATTGGTAATCCTTATGCTACTCCAGAGAAGAAAAGGTGGTGGAAGGAAGTTATAGCAGATCCTCGTACAGGAATTACATTCGACCTTTATGATGTCGGACTGGTATTTTTTGATAAAGAGCGTGTAAAGGAGCATCGTATCGTGAACTTTCTTTGACTTTAAGACCTTAAATATATGAAAATGATCAAGATTTATACCAAGACAGGTGATAAAGGTACCACTTCGCTGGTAGGAGGAGTACGTGTTTCAAAAGCAGATATACGTCTGGACGCATACGGAACCATAGATGAATTGAATTCTTTTATCGGATTATTGATTTCGGTAATGAAGGATGCAGAGCATGAAGAGTTATTGCGTTTTGTGCAGCATAAACTGTTTTCATTAGGCTCTTATCTGGCTACCGACTTGGAAAAGACTACTTTTCCGGTAGAGAGTCATATCTCAGTAGAGAACGTGCAGCGCCTGGAGCAGGCTATCGATGAGATAAACGCCTCTTTGCCATCGCTTGCAGGTTTTATCCTTCCGGGAGGGAGTTATCCGGCTTCCGTTTGTCATGTCTGTCGTACGGTCTGTCGTCGGGCAGAACGTCGGATTCAGGCCTTGGAAGAAAGTCTTTCCTATGAATTAGAGGAGCAGGCAAAGTGTTTTGTGAACCGATTGTCTGATTATCTGTTCGTTTTGTCACGTCGGTTAAACAATTTAACAGACGAAAGCGAAATTTATTGGGATAAGCGTTGCGAGTGAAGGAATTTGTTATATTTTTGCGAATCAATATAAAGAAGTAAAACTGTTTAAAATTATATACTATGTATTGGACATTGGAATTGGCCTCAAAGCTGGAAGATGCTCCTTGGCCAGCAACTAAAGACGAGTTAATTGACTATGCAATGCGTTCAGGTGCTCCATTGGAAGTTATCGAAAACTTGCAGGAAATGGAAGACGAAGGAGAAATTTATGAAAGTATAGAAGATATCTGGCCTGATTATCCGAGTAAAGAAGATTTCTTCTTCAACGAGGAAGAGTATTAATAGCTGTCAGGGCAGATTAAAAGATTAAATCTCAGCGGGATGAACAAAGTATATTTGTTTGTCCCGCTGATGTTTTATAGTATTCCATCGGACTTTCTCAATAAAAGTTATAAACACGCGTTTCTCTCAAGTTGTTTGATTCAAAATTTGTTCTTATTACAAAATGCACTATTTTTGTGCACAAAGAAAAGAATTGATAACCCGTTATTTTGTGAATTATGAAAAGATTGCTGTTGATGGCGCTGGCTGCTGCCATGCTGACTCCGGCTTGTGGAAATAATGCTGGTAAAGAAACCAAGGCTGAAGTACAGGAGAGTGCAGCCGTACAAGCCAATGTTACTCATCTGACTAAAGCCGATTTCCTGGCCAAGATATATAATTATGAGAAGAATCCGAAGGAATGGAAATACGAAGGTGATAAACCGGCTATTGTAGATTTCTATGCCACTTGGTGTGGTCCATGTAAGGCTATTGCTCCGGTACTGGAGAAACTGGCTGCGGAATATAAAGGGAAGATTGTGGTCTATAAGATTGATACGGATAAGGAACCTGAGTTGTCGGCAGCTTTTGGTATACGCAGCATCCCGACCCTTCTGTTCATTCCGGCAAAGGGAACTCCTCAGGTGGCGCAAGGAGCCTTGCCTGAAGAAGCTTTGAGAAAGACCATTGACGAATTTTTATTGGGAAAGAAGTAAACTTCTGATAAGAAAAAATGAAGAGGGCCTGAAGTCGTTGGAATTTCAGGCCCTTATTGTATATTTCTATCTGCGGTTACTGTCTTCAATTAATTCACGGATTGTCTGGTTCAGTTCCTTTTCTTTCAGAAGTTGCTCCAGTGTGAGGTGCATTCTCCATCGCCAGTAATGTCGTGGATGGGCCGGTATGTTAATGCGCTCTCCTTCTATATCCGGATTACGTAACTGCTCGTTGATGCTCATCCAGTCCTGCCATGCCAAAATGCAGAGCAGTGAAGGGCTTTTCAGGTGATGGAATACGATGTCCTTACAGAGCCATCCGGGAGCATGTACGGGAATCTCTCCCTGATGGTGCATTTCCTGATGATAGAAGCGCTCCGTGAGGGCTGGGTCTTCTTCCCACCATCCGCGGAAAGTGGACATGTCGTGCGTACCGATGGTGCATACCGACAGGAACGGATAGTTTTCAGGGTGTCCGAAGTCTTCGTACATTTGTTTGGGCATGCGTTGGATTTCAAGTGAGAGTATCTGCAACTGTCTCATTACCCATGGAACACATTCCGGAACCATGCCTAAATCTTCTCCGCATACTAACATAGGCGTGGACTGGGTGAGCACCGGAAGCTTTTTCATGGCTTCTTGATACCAGAATTCGTTGTGGCGCTGGTAGTAGTAATGATTGTACAAGTGGTTGAAAGCTCCCTGCTGTTTCCAGTTTAGTTGCTGGAACACGGAATCATTCTGTGCGGCAATTCTGGGATGGAGTTTCTCGGCGTCGTGGTGGTCTGTGACAAACAGCACGTTGCTGATCAGGGAATAAAGCCCTTCTTTTAGTTTCAGGCTATCTTCGTCTTCTTTTCCATTGAAATAAGCTTTCACTTTTCGTTGGGTATCAAACTCCTGTAGCAGTGCATAGCCTCCTTTTCCGTTGGCCGTGACAAAATGTTGCCGTACGTATTCACTTTGTGCGCCGAAGACTTCTTCCAGCACCTTGTCGTTGATAAACGGCTGTGTCATGAACTCTCGGTCCAGATTCAGACCAAAGCTTCTGATTTCATCCATGCTCAGTGGAAGGGAAGGGGAGAACTGTCCGAGCAGACCGTGTACCGAATGGTCGGGAATTTCCCAGATGCGGAAAAATCCTAAGATATGGTCGATGCGGTAAGCTGTAAAGTATTCTGCCATCTTGGAGAAACGGCGGCGCCACCAACGGTAATTGTCTTTTTCCATCACTTCCCAGTTATAGGTTGGGAATCCCCAGTTTTGTCCGTTGACGGAGAAAGCATCGGGAGGAGCACCTGCCTGACCGTTGAGGTGGAAATAATGGGGTTCTACCCAGGCTTCTACGCTGGAACGGCTGATACCGATGGGGATGTCGCCTTTCAGCAGAATACCTTTTGCTCTGGCATACGTACTTACGGCGAGCAGCTGCACGTGCAACTGGTATTGCAGGTAATAGTAGAAGGCGATTTTTGTATAGGCTTTGTTTCCGGGCGTGCACAGTTTGGCTATTTCATCGGCTTCGTAGGTAGAATATTTCGGCCAGTGATTGAAGTCCGGTGTGCCATACGAGTCGCGCAGGTAGCAGAAAGCAGCATAAGGCTGAAGCCATTCCTCATTATGCTGGAAGAAATTCAGGAACCCTTCCGAGGCTAGTACTTTTTTCCCTTCCATCTGGTACACTTTCCTCAGGTAGTCCATCTTCAGTTTATTGGCCTTTTCATAATCCATCATGGGGAGGGAATTCACTTCGATGCGTGCTTTTTCGAACGCTTCTGCGGCTTTCTTGTCCTTCAGGGCAGGGAGCTGGCGAAGGTCGATGTACATCGGGTGAAAAGCGTAGATGGAGATGCTATTATAAGGATAAGAGTCAGTCCACGTGCCGCTCATTGTCGTGTCGTTGATGGGAAGAATCTGAATCGCTTTCTGTCCGGTCTCATCTGCCCAGTCGGCCAGTAGTTTCAGGTCACCGAAGTCGCCAACGCCGCAACTGCCTTCCGAGCGAAGGGAGAATACGGGAATGGCGCAGCCGGCTATCCGTTGCGGGGCATCGTCAAAGAACACTTCCGTTTCCATGGGCAGGTAGGTTTCTCCGCGTTGCAACGGTTGCAGAGGGAATATCCGGTTCGGGCGGGTTTCCCATTTTTCTACGGCTCCGGTCTCTTCATGAATGGCCACGAACTTATACTCAAAAGGATATTCTAATGAGGAGGCATCCAGTGTCAGGTGCCATACGTTGGGTTGTACTTCCTTCATTCGCAGCGGGCGGCAGTACTCCCAACTGCCCAGTGCCGCACAGCTACCGATGAGGCCCAGGCGCTGTCTGTGGGTACTCAGGCCTGGGCAAAGTGCGCGGAAGGTGATACACCTGCCGGTATTGTCAGACAATCGGGAAGGTTGCTCCAGCGCATACGTATTGTTGAAAGCCGATGTATAGCGGTAGGCATCTTGTGGCAGATCTCTCCAGCAGTCTTCTACGAGGTAGTGCTGTTGTTGCAGGTTGCCCGGATAGAACGAATGGGGGATGGCGCCAAATTCCTGGCGTACAAGGGTTCCTTGACGGCTTACGGCATAACGGTAGCAAATAGGTTCGGAAGGGTGAAAGTCGAATTCTGCCTTTCCGGTCCATTCTTCTCCGTTGCGGGTAGTCATTTCTACGGTATGTTGTATGTGATTCTGGCTGAGAAGCACGCACAGGCTTTCTCCCCAGACTGTACGGTATTGTATGCGAAAAGTAATTTTCATATCTTATGTATTAGTTGTGGCTCATAGTTTTGTCCAAAAATAATGAATCTCATGGATTCATGCAAATAAAAAACCTCCGGATGTCCTTTCGACTTCCGGAGGTTCCCTCGTGTAAGATGTGAGGATGGATTTAATAATAATGAATTAAAAAATGAGATTATGCGTCGATATTTGCATACGTCGCATTTTTCTCGATAAATTCACGGCGTGGACCTACATCGTCGCCCATTAGCATGGAGAATATATAGTCGGCTTCGGCCGCGTTTTCGATATTTACCTGTTTCAGGATACGGGTTTCCGGATTCATGGTCGTTTCCCACAGCTGTTCCGGATTCATTTCACCCAAACCTTTGTAACGCTGGGTGTGGATGCCTTGTTCGTTTCCTTCACCATATTTCTGGATGAAAGCCTGACGGGCTTCGTCTGTATAGCAGTATTCGCTGATTTTACCCTTGCTGCATTTGTACAACGGAGGAGTAGCGATATACAAGTGACCACCCTGAACTACTTCAGGCATATAGCGGTAGAACAATGTCATAATCAGTGTGTCGATGTGAGAACCATCAACGTCGGCATCGGTCATGATGATGACCTTGTGGTAGCGCAGCTTGTCAATGTTAGCCTTCTTGCTGTCTTCTTCACCGTCTACACCAAAACGTACGCCCAGCGCCTGAATGATGTTGTTTACTTCATCGCTTTCGAACGCTTTGTGCCACATGGCTTTTTCCACGTTCAGAATCTTACCGCGCAATGGCAGGATGGCCTGGAACTGACGGCTTCTTCCTTGCTTGGCTGAACCACCTGCAGAATCACCCTCGACGAGGAAGAGTTCGCATTCTTCGGCTACACGGCTGGAGCAGTCGGCCAGTTTTCCCGGCAGTCCGCCGCCGCCCATCGGACTTTTACGCTGAACCGATTCGCGGGCCTTGCGGGCAGCCACACGTGCGGTAGCAGCCAGTACCACTTTGTCGACAATAATCTTTGCTTCTTTCGGATGTTCTTCCAGGTAATAAGTCAGGGCTTCTCCCACAGCTTGATTCACAGCACCGCTCACTTCGTTGTTACCCAACTTGGTCTTGGTCTGCCCTTCAAACTGAGGTTCCGATACTTTTACAGAAATCACGGCAATCAGTCCTTCGCGGAAGTCTTCACCTGAGATTTCCACCTTAGCTTTTTTCAAGAGCCTTGCTCTCTTCTGCATATTTCTTCAATACACGGGTCAGTGCCATACGGAATCCGGCTTCGTGTGTACCACCTTCGATGGTGTTAATGTTGTTCACATACGAGTGAAGGTTTTCGCGGAATCCGGTGTTGTACATAATGGCGCACTCGATGGGAATACCCTGTTTTTCGGTATTCAAGTAGATTACGTCATCAATAAGCGGTGTATTGTTGGAGTTCAGAAAACGTACGAATTCTTTTTACGCCTTCTTCTGAGTGGAATTTTTCCTGCTTGTAAGAACCATCTTCCTCCTTTACGCGCTTGTCGGTCAGGGTGATGGTGATTCCTTTGTTCAGGTAAGCCATTGCTCGCGCATGCGGGCCTGAAGAATGCTGTATTTATATTCAGTTACGGTGAAGATACTTCCATCCGGCCAGAAAGTCTGGCGTGTACCGGTAATGTCGGTTGGGCCCACTTCTTTTACGGCATACAGCGGTTTTCCGCATTCATATTCCTGCTGGTAGATTTTTCCGTTGCGGAATACGTTGGTGGTCATGTGAGTAGACAAGGCGTTCACACAAGATACACCCACACCGTGCAGACCTCCGGAAACCTTATAGGAACCTTTGTCGAACTTACCTCCGGCATGAAGCACGGTCATTACGACTTCGAGGGCTGATTTTTTTTCTTTTTCGTGGAAATCGACCGGAATACCGCGACCGTTGTCTTGTACGGTAATCGAGTTGTCTTCGTTGATAGTTACTTCTATATGTGTACAATAACCGGCAAGGGCTTCGTCAATGGAGTTGTCCACTACCTCGTAGACCAGGTGATGCAAGCCTTTTTCGCTGATGTCGCCGATATACATGGCGGGGCGTTTACGAACGGCCTCCAGTCCTTCCAGCACCTGGATACTGCTGGCCGAGTAGTTGCTTCCGCTGTTCTGTGTCAGTTCTTCACTCATGTTTTTTCTTCGTTTTTTTAAGCTTTCAAAGATACTAAAAAAACTGGAACGAAGCGATTTTCAGCACTCTAAAAATCGTGAAAAAGACATGAACCGAATCTATACGACAAAAGGCTAGATGTAATCATCCAGCCTTAATATCTTTCTTGCGTCAAGCGTAGACTTAAGCCAATTTGCTGATGTGAGCAGCCAGTTTAGACTTCAAGTTAGCAGCCTTGTTCGCGTGGATAATGTTGCGCTTAGCCAGCTTATCCAACATTTTCTGTACACTAGGATACAATGCAACAGCTTCAGCTTTGTCTGTAGTTGCACGAAGTTTCTTCACTGCGTTACGCATTGTCTTAGCATAATATCTGTTGTGAAGTCTTCTTTTTTCTTCCTGTCTGATTCTTTTAATAGATGATTTGTGATTTGCCATCTCGACTAATCTTTAATATTGTTCTTGATTTTTGTTTATTATGTAGCCCGTGGGGGAATCGACCCCCCTTTCAAGAATGAAAATCTTGCGTCTAACCGATAGACGAACGGGCCATCCTTTATTTCAGGAAGAACTCCTGAAGTCTCACGAGGATACATATCTCTCGTTTGCGGATGCAAAGGTAGGAAGAATTTTGAAATCTCCAAAATATTCGCTTCTTTTTTTATCAAATTTGTTGCGTTTTTCTTTATCTCCCTCCATTAAGAGGGATTCTTTTTGTTGTTTTCTATGTTTCCCATAGCCAAACTCTATGTTTCCCATAGCCAAACTCTATGTTTCTCTTTCGTAAGACTTACGGTTCCGCCTTTGAAAAACGTAGGTTTCGCGGGAAGGAAACATAAAAAGTGTCTCGTGGTGTGAAGAAAAAAAGTTTACGGGTTTTGTTTGTTTTGTATAAGGACTTTTTCTATCTTTCGTCCGCAAAAATAGATTTTATATTTAGGATAATTTGAAAGATGGAATGCTGTAAATTAAGGTCCGTCGGCCTGTATAATGGAAAGGTCTGTCTGGCAGAATGGGGAGGTAAAGAAGGGGAGCCTTCTTCTTTCCAGGTGTTGGCTGAGTGTACGGAATTAGTGTATGTGCGTTTACGTACGTTGGAGGCGGTGGCCTCTTTTCGTTTTTTAGAGAGGGCTCTTGCCGTGATGGCGCATTATGACATGCCTGTTTTTGCCATGGCTTCTTCGGCCGGAAGTTTTTCTGTAGTGACGGGGGCGGATGCTTCTGCTTTGCAGAGCGTTTGTAAGGAACTTTCCGTATTTGCGGAAGTGACGGTAGAGAAAGAGGTGGAAGTGATATGTGTACAAGAGACGGCTGGGCGCAAAGGGGAGATGTCGGAAAAAAGTCTGGTGACTTTGCTAAAGGATATTCCTTTGCTGATGGTATCTTCTGAGGAAGGTTCGGGCAGTGTTTCGCTGACAGTGCGAAGAAAGGACCGTGACAAAGTGCTGAATTTGTTCTTTGCTTGCTGATATGTTGCAGAAGTTGGATGGAGTAGTGCTGCACGTAGTCAGGTACAGTGACAAATCGAATATTGTGCATATCTATACTTGTCAGCATGGAAGTATGTCGTTTGTGATACCTGCCACGCGTTCGCGCAAGTCGCTGGTAAACGGGGCGTTGTTTCGTCCACTTTCCCTGGTTGAGGTAGAAGCCGATGTGCGTTCCCGTACTTCTTTGCCTCCGGTAAAGGAAGCAAGATTGTCTTATCCGTTGGAGTCGGTGCCTTACGATCCGTACAAATTAAGTATCGCGATGTTTTTGGCTGAGTTCTTGTCGCATGCCTTACGCGAGGAAGGGAAGAACGAACCGCTGTTTGCTTATCTGGTGTCGTCTATTCGCTGGCTGGATGCTTGCCGGAGTGATTATGCTAATTTTCACCTGGTGTTTCTGATCAGGTTGTCCAGGTTCTTGGGCTTTTATCCTAATCTGGAAGATTATCGGGAAGGTAGCTGGTTTGATATGTTGAATGCATGTTTCGTAGAGAACAAGCCTTTGCATGGCATCTGTCTGTCTCCTGAGGAGTCGTCGCACATCTGCCAGTTGGCACGTATGAATTATGAAACGATGTTTCTTTTCGGTATGAACCGTATGGAGCGGCAGCGTTGTCTGACTGTAATGATGGAATATTATCGTCTGCATCTTCCGGAATTCCCTGAGCTGAAATCGCTTGATGTGCTGAAAGAACTTTTTGCTTGATGCGCGATAATGATAGAATAAGAAAACGGGACTCTCCTTTCATTTGAGAAAAGAGAATCCCGTTTTTTTGGTGGGGATATAAATGAGATTATCCCAGCAATTCTTTTACTTTGGCAGAAATCGCTCTACCTTCAGCCAGACCAGCCAGTTCTTTAGAAGCTACTCCCATCACTTTACCCATGTCTTTTCCGCTGGTAGCGCCTACGCGGGCAATGATTTCTTTCAGTTTAGCTTCCAGTTCTTCCGGAGAAAGCTGTTTCGGAAGGTATGCTTCAATCACGCGTACCTGAGCCATTTCTTCTTCTGCCAGATCAGCGCGGCCTTGTCCTTCGTATACGGAAGCTGAATCTTTTCCTTGTTTCACCAGTTTCTGCATGATTTTCAGGGCTGCATCATCGGTCAGGGTATCGTTGGCACCCGGAGCGGTCTTTGCTTCCAGAAAACATTTCTTTACGTTGCGCAAAGTCTCTAGTCTGACTTTGTCTTTGGCTTTCATTGCCTCTTTGATATCGTTGCTAATCTGTTCAAATAAATCCATATTCATTATAAAGTTTAAATGTTGTCCTCTTTGTGATGTTTAGAAAGTAATTGTCATAGAGCCGGTGTTGTTTGCTTCCGGTTCCGGTGCAATCTTTTCTTCTGTAGTCGCTTTTGAACGGATATTCTCCAGTTCCATCTTGGTGCGCTTGTAGGTAGGAGTTGTTTCTACCATGCTGATGATGTCATCGTTGGCCAAGTCTTCCTGACTGAAGATGTAGATATTCGGACGTTTTTTGCGAATGCTGCTCTTCAGGATGCTCTTTCCGTAGTAGTCGCTTCGACGTTCGTCCTTCTTTTGCTCTTCTTCTTCCAGATCGTCTAGGCGTTTCTGCTCTTCAAGTGAACGCTGTTTGAGTACATTGTCCATGCCCGGAACGTCTTTGATACCGAATCCCGTAGCCAGAATGGTGAATTTCACTTTGTTTTCCAGTGTTTCATCAGTGTAAAGACCCCATTTGGTTTCTACGTCCTTGCCAAACTTGCTCATGAATTCATGGATTTCATCCATTTCACCCATCATCAGTTCGCTGTTCGGACTATAGGTAATTACGAACAACACTTTCTTGGAGTTGAAAATATCGTTGTTGTTCAGCAGCGGGGAATGAAGGGCATCGGTAATAGCCTGTGTAACTCTTCCTTCGCCTTCTCCGTATCCTGTACTCATGATTGCTACACCACCGTCCTTCAACACGGTTTTCACATCGTTGAAGTCCAGGTTGATGATACCTCTCAAGGTAATGATTTCTGCAATACTCTTTGCGGCGATAGACAGCGTGTCGTCTGCCTTTCCAAAGGCATTCATTACACTGATGTCAGAATATACATCGCGCAGGCGTTCGTTGTTGATAACCAGCAGGGCATCCACATGCTTGCTCATTTCTTCCACTCCGTCAAGAGCCTGGTCGATTTTCTTGTTACCTTCGAACAGGAAAGGAATGGTCACGATACCTACGGTCAGGATTTCCATGTCCTTAGCCGTTTTGGCAATGATAGGAGCCGCACCGGTTCCGGTTCCACCACCCATACCAGCTGTGATGAATGCCATGCGGCATCCATCGTTCAGCATATTCTTGATGTCTTCGATGCTTTCTTCAGCAGCAGCACGTGCCTTGGCCGGACGGTTTCCGGCACCTAGTCCTTCGCTACCCAATTGTAGTTTCCGGAGTACGGGTGATTCTTCCAGTGCCTGGTTATCCGTGTTGCAGACCACAAATGTCACATCATGGATACCTTCTTTGTACATGTGGTTAACGGCATTGCCACCGCCGCCACCCACACCAATTACTTTTATTATATGTGGAGAGTCTTTCGGAAAATCGAAAGGTACCATTGTTTCGTCTGACATAATCCTAATATGTTTATGTAAATGAATAATCAGTTATCTTTTAATATTTCATCAGAAAGGTTTGTAACTTTCTTGGCAAAGAGGTCAAACCAACTGTTCTCTTTTTTTCTCCTTGTTGATTTTCTTCTCCAATTCATTCAGTTCTTCTTCCTTTTCAGCGAGGTGCATGCGCCGTGCATTTTCTACTTCCTTCAATGCTGCTTTGTATTTTTTCTTGCTGAGAAGTAGACTGGCTTCTTCTACGTATGCGGTATATTCTTCCAGTCGTTTACGGTTACGTTCTTCTTCCTGACGTTTTTTCTCTTCATTGATTTTGCGAATACGTTCGGCTTCTTCTTCCGCTTTTCGTCTGGCTTCTTCTGCCTGAATACGTTCAGCTTCTTTGCGTTTAGCTTCTTCTTCCTTTTCTTTTATTTCGTCAATGAAGTCCAGTTGATGTCCTTTCCGTGGGTCAATCTTAAGGCAATTTTCTTTTCCTTCTGCCAAGAGTCCGATGTGTGTGTTTTGTGTACCGTCTTTCGGTAACTGTATGGCACCGGTTAAAGTGATATTTCCACCTTTTGCGATACGGATTTTTTCAATTTTGGTAATTTGCTTGAACGCTTCATCCATATTGGGCATATTAGATGCTCCACCGGTGAGAACCAGCCCCGCCAGCAGTTTGTCACCGTATTCGGACACCATAATCTGATTCCATACATTGGAAATAATCTCGTTGATACGAGCCTCAACAATGTATTCAAGTTTATGAGCAGGAACGGAACATTTACCTTCAATGCTATATTCTTGTTCATCCACAGCTTCGTCATCTTCTGTCGGAGGAGTCAGGGCGCATCCGTAGCGTATTTTCAATTGTTCTGCATCTTCTTCTTCGATTTGTAAGCTACAAATATCTTTAGTGATGTTGTTACTTCCCAATGGAATAACTGCCAGGTGACGCAGGATATTGTTTTTATATACGGCCACGGTAGTTGTATCAGGCTCCCTAAATCGACGAGTGCACAACCTGAGCGTTTTTCACTGTCGGTTAGAACTACATTGGCGGTAACGACCGGAGACAGGAAGTAATCTGCTATTTCATACTTAGTCTGGTTGAAGCATTTGGTAATTCTATCTTTGAGCGTATGGTGTGCGATAATATTCAAATAACGCCCTTCAATACGGTCTGCTGAAATACCGACAGGTTCAGTCAGCAGATTGTTTCCTACTTTGTATTCCTGCGGTTCCACATCCAGGATTTCCTGATCTATCAGAGAGATTTCCCGGTTGCTTTCCATGAGTGATTCAATCAGCGCCTGTGATATTTTAGTTTCTTCTCCTAATTGTTTGGTTACATTATTACGTGTACTCCGTATGGATTGTCCGCCTATTCCTACATAGACTTTTTTGATAGAAGCTTGCAAATCTTCCTCTAGCTTCTGGATAATGGAGACTAGTACCTGTGTGGTTTTGTCCAAATTGAAGATTGCTCCTTTTTTGATGCAATCTGATGAAGGAGTATTGGCATAGGCAAGAATCTGAATGCTTCCATCTGCATTCTTTTTGCCGGCGATTCCTGTAATGTGAGTCGAACCCAGTTCGATAGCTGCTATAAAATCTGTTACTGCCATATCTTAGTCTTCTTTTTTTGTTCCGATAATTTGATTGTTAAACTCAATACTGATCCGCTCATATTTGTTCCAGCCGATACGGTTGAGCACTTTGCTGTAAAACGTTTGCAATTTACTGAATTTTTCTTCAAAATCAGTGGCTTTCCCTAAAAAAAGAATGTGATCGCCTACTCGGGGAACAATTTCCAGTTCTTTTTTAGGGGTTACGTTTATCTGCTCTATTTGAGCCTTCCAAAACGGGTTGCGCTGTAGGTATAGTCCTAGTTCATATAATTCTTGCTGAGCAAATTTCCGGTCGATAAATCCTGTGGCAACTGCTACATGAATAGGCTTTCCTGTGGCATTCATAATTTTTCCGGAATGATCAATGTAGTAATTGTCCCCATTGCTGCTCATGACTCGTAAGAGGGGGATACGTTGGTAGATTTCGACTCCAACTTTTCCTCCTGAGGTAAGATAGCATTCAGCTCTGCTGATGAAGGGATGTTGTGAAAGGGTCTCTTCCAACTGGCGGACATTGATTGTGCCAATACGCTTTTCTCCCGGATATAGTTTCTTTTGCTTTAGTAACTTGGTTACTTCTGCTTCAGTAATAAAACCGTAGTCAATGCTGTCTTTGACAACCAATTCCATACCCTTGCAGACCTGATTTTCGGGTTTGCGGTTAAATACGGTAACAGCTACTACAAGATAAATAGAAACCATTACAAGAATGCAGAGTATGAGAATTCGTTTAATCATCTATCTTTTAGTAATTCATAAATTTGTGGAACGTAATTGTCAATATCTCCAGCTCCAAGCGTAATAAGTACGTCCAGTTTTTTATTTTTCAGCACTTCCATAATCTGCTCTTTGGAACACATGCTTTTTTCTATGCCCGGTCGTAAATTGTCATAAATAAGTTGACTGCTTACTCCAGGAATAGGAGCCTCTCTGGCTGGGTAGATATCCAAAAGAATCACTTCGTCTAATAATGACAGACTATCGGCAAAATCCTGATAGAAATCACGGGTACGCGTGTAAAGATGCGGTTGGAATACAGCCGTGATTTTCCGGTTAGGATATAATTTACGGATAGAACTTACGCTCTGCCGGATTTCTTCCGGATGATGTGCATAGTCACTTAGAAAGACAATGTGTGAGTTCTTTATCTTGAAATCAAAGCGACGGTTCACACCTCTGAACTGTGGCATTGCAGCCTTTATTTCTTCTGTGGTGGCACCTCCGATTTGTGCTAAAGCCATAGCGGCAATACCGTTTTCAATATTGACAAAGACTGGTACTCCTAGCTGCACGTTGGCGATGTTGCCTAAAGGAGATATGTAGTCGAAATAAATTTCACCGTCATCAATACGGATATTTTCAGCATGGAAGTCTCCTTTTTCGGTAGAGTAGGTGTACACGGTAACTCCCCGGCTGTACATCAGGTTTCAGTTCCAGTCCTTCCTTAATAATCAGGTATCCGTCCGGACGGATAAGTGAGGTGTATTTACGGAAACTTTCCAGATAAGCTTCGTGCGTACCGTAAATGTCCAGATGGTCTGAATCGGTGGCGGTAATTACCGTAGCATACGGAGTCAGCCAGTGGAATGAGCGGTCGAATTCGTCTGCTTCGATAACTACGTAGTCACTTTTATCCGATAATAACAGATTGGTCTGGTAGTTCTTGGAAATACCTCCTAAAAATGCATTGCATCCCACGTGCGAATGGTCCATCAAGAAAGCGGCCATGGTAGAGGTGGTCGTTTTTCCATGGGTTCCGGCTACGCACATTCCTTTCTCGGTCTGAGTCAACATTCCCAGTACTTGGGCACGTTTGTGAATCTCAAACTGATGTTCCTGGAAATAAACTAATTCTTGATGGCTTGTAGGGATAGCAGGGGTATAGACCACCAGTGTGGTTTCCGGATGAAGAAATGCTTCTGGAATGAGAGATACATTCTCTTCATAATGAATGTCTGCTCCTTCTGCAATCAGTTTCTCTGTCAGCTCGCTTGGAGTGCGGTCATAACCGCCTACTTTTTTCCCTTTTGACAGGAAATAACGTGCCAGGGCACTCATGCCTATGCCTCCGGCCCCAATGAAGTAGACTGCTTGTATGGTATTAATGTTCATGACTTTCTTTATATTTTAATGCTAGCTTGCAGACTTCCTTTGCGATGATGTTAGCAGAGTCTTTAATAGCCAGGCTTCTTGGTAATGTTGCTACTTAATTCTTTCAATAAATCCGGTTTGTGAACCGTCTCAATAGCTGTATCCAGCAATTTTTGAGTCGCCTCATTATCTTTAATGTAAAGTGCCGCATTTTTGTTGACAAGTGCCAGTGCATTTTTGGTCTGGTGGTCTTCTGCCACATTGGGAGAAGGTACCAGGATGACTGGTTTGCCTAGCAGGCAGAACTCAGAAATAGAACCAGCACCTGCACGGCTGATCACCACATCTGCAGCACTATAAAAGGCGCAGCCATATCGGATATGAAGTCGGTTACGTGTAACATCGGAAGTTCTCCGTAAGCCTTTACAAAAGCTTGTTTGGCCTCATTGATATAGATTTTTCCGGTCTGCCAGATAAATTGCACTCCTGATTCTTTGATTTTGTCGAATCCCTGCATCATGCAGTTGTTGATTGTACGTGCTCCCAGGCTGCCTCCGATAATTAGAATGGTCTTTTTCTCTGGGTCTAATCCGAACGAGCGGATGGCTTCTTCACGTGATATGTTTTTTGTTCAACAATCCTTGTCTGACTGGATTTCCAGTCAGAATGATTTTGTTTTTATCAAAGAACCGTTCCATTCCTTCGTATGCCACGCAGATCTTTTCAGCTTTTTGAGCTAATAACTTATTTGTGACTCCGGCATAAGAGTTTTGTTCCTGTATCAGCGTGGGAATACCCATCATGCCTGCCATTTTCAAGGTAGGACCACTGGCATAGCCTCCTACGCCTACAGCAGCATGAGGTTTGAAGTTCTTTATGATTTTACGGGCCATCAGCTGACTTTTGAATAACTTGATAAGTACGCTGATGTTTTTTAATAAATGTTTTCTGTCAAATCCAGCGACCGGTAATCCGATAATCTTGTAACCTGCGGCAGGAACGCGTTGCATTTCCATTCGTCCTTCTGCTCCGATAAACAAAATCTCAGTGTCCGGATATAATTCCTTTATGGCGTTGGCTATGGAAACGGCGGGAAAAATATGTCCTCCCGTGCCACCTCCACTTACTATGATGCGTAATTTTTCTTCCATATTCTTATGTGATTTACCTGCAAAGGTAAGAATAAACTTTTAAACGGATTTCTCCTGTGGTATGATATTATTTTCGGGAGCAACCTCCTGAGGCTGTATCGTTTGTTGTGCGAGCAACTCTTCTTCTCGTTGACGTTTCAAGTCATTTACATATCGGCTGATGCTTAGAATCATTCCAATGTAGACGCAATTTACAAGAGTTGAAGTACCTCCTTTACTGATGAGTGGCAAAGGCTGTCCGGTGACAGGCATGATTCCTACAGCTACCAGCATGTTAAATGTGGCCTGCAACACAAGCAGAATCCCAATGCCCGTAACGAGAAATACGTAATATGACTTGTCACAATTCCTGGCTATTTTGGCAATTCTCATCAGAAGCAGGATGTAAAGAATGGCTACGAAAGCTCCTCCTACAAGTCCCAATTCTTCTATGATGATGGCATAGATAAAGTCAGAAAAAGCTTGTGACAAGAAATCGCGCTGCACGCTGTTTCCCGGGCCTTTCCCTAAAATATGGCTGCTTGCAATGGCTATATTGGCATGGGCTATCTGTGCGTCATTGTCAATGTCAAATTTTGCAGCCGGTATTTCACTTTCATCAAAATGGTTGTTTAAACGGCTCTGCCAAGTTACCATACGGTGAAGACCAATTTTATCCCAGGCTTCTCCTGGAATATATTTGATAGTTCCTACACCAATGATGATGCAGGCAATACCGATACCAGCAAGTAATCCGAGTTGCTTGAAAGGAACTCTCCCTACAAACATGAGAAGAAAAACACTTCCCGCCAACAGAACTGCTGTAGAAAGGTTTTCACTCACAATGAGTCCACAAGTTGCAGCCGTAATACCGCATATATACTTAAATGCTTTTTTGTTGGCTCCATTTTCTTCCTGCATGCGCGAAAGAATGAATGCGACGGTAATGATGGTTGCCATTTTTGCGACTTCTGAGGGCTGGAACTGAATGAAACCTAAATCAATCCATCGTTTGGCACCGTTGGTAAGAGCACCAATCACGAATACGGCTATCAGTAATCCCCATGAGATCGGTAGCAAGGCAATAAAAGTTTTAAACCAGCGGCAGGGAATATTATGCACAATCCATACAGCGATGGTACCAACCATCAGCAATGTCAGATGGTTGGTAATCGGTCCCCAGTGGTCTCCACTTTTATAGGTAAGCGTACTGGATGCACTGAATACCTCTACAATGGATATCAAGCAGAGGAACAGATAAATAATCCAGATAGCTTTATCCCCTTTAAAAAAGTTTTTTAGCAAATCCATGTGCTATGATTCTAACTTTTTAATGATGCTTATAGGTTTCTTACACACTCTTTAAACTGATCGCCTCGGTCCTCATAACTTTTAAACAGGTCAAAAGCTTGCGCAGCACGGACTTAGCAATACGGTTTCTCCTTTTTTGCCATGTTGTAAGCCGCATTTACTGCATCAGGCATACTCTGTACGTCTACAATCGGAAGACCAAAGTTGCCGAAAAAGTCGTGCAGCTTTTCGTTGTGGAGTCCCAAGAATATCAGTCCGCTACATTTCTCTTTTACAAGGTCGGCAATCTCATTGTAGTCATTTCCTTTGTCTTTTCCTCCCAAGATTAAGATGGTTTTAGTCTTCATACTTTGAAGGGCATACCAGCATGAGTTGACGTTCGTAGCTTTTGAGTCGTTGATATAATCCACTCCTTTCACACGTGCTACCTTTTCCAGTCTGTGCTCTACGCCTTTGAAATCATTCAGAGCTTCGCGGATGCATTCTTTGCGAATGCCTGCAATGTTAGCAGAAATACCGGCAGCCATAGAGTTGAAGAGGTTGTGAGTTCCATTCAGAGCTAACTCCTCTTGTTCCATATTGAATGCGATAGGACGGGTGAAGTACACTTTGTTTTCTTCGGTAAAGGCGGCTACTCCTTCTTCGTTCTTTTCTGCGAATGGGAAGTATTGTCCGTGAATACCGTATTTATGAAGTTCCTTCTGTATGATAGGGTCATCGTTCCAGAAAATAAAGGCATCATCATCCGTTTGGTTCTGGATAATGCGGAATTTGGCATCCACGTAATTCTGCATTTCGAATCCGTAACGGTCCAGATGGTCTGGAGTAATGTTCATCAGCACGGCGATATTGGCATGGAACTTATACATGTTGTCGAGCCTGGAAGCTGCTGAGTTCAATGACATAATAGTCATAGTTACATTCAGCTACCTGATAAGCCAGACTTTGCCCAATATTGCCTGCCAGTCCCACATTCAGACCTGCTTTCTTGAAAATGTGATAAATCAGTGAGGTTGTAGTTGTTTTACCATTGCTGCCTGTGATACAAATCATTTTAGCATTGGTATATCGGCCTGCAAATTCAATCTCCGAAATGATGGGAGTGCCCTGATTCTTTAATTTCAGAATGATAGGAGCATCATTGGGAATTCCCGGGCTTTTAATCACTTCATCCGCATTCAGAATCAACTCTTCTGTGTGTTTGCCTTCTTCCCATTGAATACCTCTTTCGTTCAACATTGCTTTGTACTTGTCCTTGATGAGGGACATGTCTGATACAAATGTGTCAAATCCTTTTTTCTGTGCCAGGACAGCGGCACCAGCGCCGCTTTCTCCTGCTCCTAAGATGACAACTCTTGCCATTGCTTTATCTGATTTTAAGTGTGATTATCGTAATTGCTGCTAATACAATGGTTACAATCCAGAAACGGACTGTAATCTTGGACTCATGGAATACGCTGTGAGGGCGTGTGATCAAATAAGTACAGTTTGGGTCGAGCTGTGCCAATGTCGTACGGAAATGGTCATGAATCGGTGAGCGTTTGAATATACGCTGTTTGACTCCTTTTTTCTTACCGCGCTGGAAATACTTCACTTGAAGAATAACCGACAGGTTCTCGACCAGGAATACTCCACATAAAATAGGAATTAATAACTCCTTGTGTATGATGATGGCAAATACAGCGATAAGTCCTCCAATAGTAAGACTTCCGGTATCGCCCATGAATACTTGCGCAGGGAAGGCATTATACCATAAGAAACCGACTAGTGCTCCAATGAAGGCACAGATAAAGATTACCAGTTCCTCACTTCCTGGAATATACATGATATTCAGGTATTCTGCATATTCTATGTGACTGGATACATAGGCCAATATACCTAAGGTAACCCCGATAATGGCCGAGTTTCCGGCTGCCATTCCATCCATACCATCGTTCAGGTTGGCTCCGTTGGAAACGGCTGTGACCACAAAAATGGTGATGAATACAAAAACAATCCATCCGGCATCTTGTGCATGTTCTCCTAAGAATCCTACAAAGTCGGCATAATCCAAGTTGTTGTTCTTGAAGAAGGGAATCGTTGTCTTGGTTGATTTCTCATCCACGGGTTTATGAACTACGTCAACCACACGACCGTCTTGTTGAATTTCAATGTTCTCTCGTATTACTACATCCGGACTCAGGTACAGAGCCAGACCTACAATCAGTCCGAGACCTACCTGGCCGATGATTTTAAATTTGCCATGAAGTCCTTCCTTGTCTTTTCGGAACACCTTGATATAGTCATCCAAAAAGCCTAAAGTTCCGAGCCACAGGGTAGTAATCAACATCAATATCATGTAGATGTTATGCAATTTACCTAATAGCAGGCAAGGAATCAGAATTGCTACAATGATAATGATACCTCCCATTGTCGGGACACCAACCTTATTGACGTTAAAAGGGTCAATAGACGCATCACGTAGCGTCTCTGTAATCTGCTTCTTTTGAGCAGATTAATGAAATATTCTCCAAAGATGGCAGAAATCAACAAAGAGAGAATGACAGCCATTAATGAACGGAACGATACGTATCCGAACATTCGTGCTCCTGGGAAATTGAATTGCTCTAAATATTGAAATAAATAATATAACATTGTCTTGTTTCTATTTTTTAAAGTTCTCCTTTGAATATTTCGTCCAATACTTCTTTGTCGTCAAAATGTGATTTGACACCCTTTACATCCTGATAGGTTTCGTGTCCTTTTCCGGCAATCAGGATGACATCTTGTGGTTGAGCCAACATACATGCGGTACGGATCGCTTCTTTGCGATCGACAATGCTGATCACTTTTTTCATGTCGTCCTTGCTAAGTCCCGCTAACATGTCATTGATGATGTCTTGAGGTTCTTCAAAGCGTGGATTATCAGAAGTGATAATTACTTTGTCACTTCTTTGAGCGGATTCTTTCGCCATTAAAGGACGTTTTCCTTTGTCACGGTTTCCTCCGGCACCTACTACCGTAATGACTTGTCCTCTTCCTCTTAATACTTCGTGGATAGCTTCTAGTACGTTTACCAGTGCATCAGGAGTGTGTGCATAGTCTACAATAGCTGTATAGCCTTTGGGAGAACGTTTGGCGTCGAAGCGTCCGGAAACAGGACGAAGCATGCTCAGTTTTACCAATATATCTTCCGGGCGTTTACCTAACAGGCATGCTGCTCCATATACAGCCAGCAGGTTAGAAGCATTGAAGCGTCCGATAAATTGCACGTTTACTTCGCGGTTGTTAATGTCAAGCAGCATTCCGTCAAAACTGTCTTCCAGTACTTTGCCTTTGAAGTCACATAAAGAATGCAGAGAGTAGGCAGCTACTTTGGCCTTGGTATTTTGTGTCATGACTGTACCGTTCTTATCATCCAGATTGGTCAGTGCAAAAGCCTGTTTGGGAAGATTGTCAAAGAATGCTTTCTTTGCTTTCAGGTAATTTTCAAATGTCTTGTGGTAATCCAGATGATCACGGGTAATGTTTGTGAAAATACCACCAGCAAAAGTCAGACCACTGATACGTTTCTGTACTACAGAGTGTGAACTGACTTCCATGAATACATATTTGCATCCTTCATCAGCCATACGTCCCAGTAGCTGATTTAGTGTAATTGGATCAGGAGTAGTATGGTCAGTGGGGATTGCTTCTCCGTCAATGTAATTGCATACTGTAGAGAGTAATCCGGCCTTATATCCAAACAGACGGAACATATTATATAATAAGGTGGCAATGGTCGTTTTCCCGTTAGTACCAGTTACTCCTACTAATTCCAGTTTGGAAGTCGGATCTCCATAGAATGTAGTGGCAAGTTTACCAACGGCTTCTTCTGTATCCGTCAGTTGTATATAAGTCACATTGGATTCAATTTGTACAGGCAGCTGTTCACAGACTATTACTGTTGCTCCATTTTCAATAGCTTTGGAGATATAGTTATGTCCGTCAGCTTGCGTTCCTTTTACGGCTACAAACATGAATCCGTTTTTCACCATGCGAGAATCCATGTGAATACCATTTACCTCCAGGTTGGTATCTCCTATGATTTGCTGTGCGTTGACAGCTTTTAGCATATTCTCAAGTTTCATTTCTTTCTAGTTTAATGTTAATGTAATTGTTTGTCCTTTATGTAAATAAGAGCCTGCATTCAGGCTTTGTCTGATTACCTTTCCTGTACCAGATAAGCGTACGTGGAGTCCTTTGCTTTCCAGCAGATAAATTGCATCTTTTGCTCCCATTCCTCTTACGTTTGGTACTAATTTTTTTCTGTATTTGTTCGTTTCAGTTCAGCATAAGTTGTTGTGCAGTTTGCTTTTCCCCAAATAGGAGTGTTGCTTTTCGGTATACTTGAGCCTGTTACTTTGAATATTCAGATTCTGTAATACATAAGATGCTTCGCGCAAGTCACCATTCTTTACTTCAGGAATAATAATTGAAGTAGAGTCTTTGCTGAGGCTAAATCCTGATACAGATGCTTAGCATAAATACGTTCAGCAATCCGGCTGAATACGCTACCGGCTTGCAAACCTCCTGATGCAGGACCATGCGGTATTTGAATGGACACCATACAACTGTATTTAGGTGCTTCAGATGGAAAATAGCCGCAGAAGCTGACCAAGTAACTTACACCTCCAGCTTTGTATCCAGCCTTTCCTTGAGAAACCTGGGCGGTGCCTGTTTTTCCGGATACACTAAACTGTTTACTTCCGGCAGGCTTGGCCAGTCCTTCAGAAACCACCTTTCGTAGAATCCCTTGAATCATGGTAAGGGTAGTGTCCGAACAGATTTTAGGATTTACAATCTCTGTCGGGAATTCTTGTATGATTTCTCCATCTTTTGCGATAGCCTTTACAAACTTAGGCTTGACCATGACTCCGTTATTTGCTATGGCATTGTAAAAATTTAGCATGTAGATAGGAGGAATCATCGTTTCATATCCGATACTCATCCAAGGTAAGGAGGTTTTGGCGAAGTATCGTTCTTTAGGCCCCAATATACGAGGACTTGCTTCTCCTACGAAACCTAAATTTAAAGGCTTGTCAATACTCATGCGTTTCAGTCCATCTATAAATCTCTGTGGATTATCTCCGTAGAATTTGTCGATGATGCTTGATACGCCGACATTGGATGACACTTCCATGATTCTGGTTACGTCTATTTTTCCATATCCGCCTTTATACCAGTTCCAGTCCTTCATGTTGCTTCCGTGCATATTGACCACACCATTGCCCGTATCTACCATGTAGTCGGGTGTGATGAACTTGTCTTCCAAGGCTACCATGATCGAAGCTGTCTTGAAGGTAGAACCCGGTTCCATTAAGTTGCTTACGGCGATATTTCGCATCTCATAATAGTTTCCGTCACCAGCCCGGGTCATGTTTACGTTGGCCTTTACCTCTCCGGTTGCTACATCCATGACAATGGCTACACCAAACACCGCTTCTAGATTCTTTAGCTGGTCTACAAGAGCCTTTTCTGCAATATCCTGCATACCGACATCAATTGTGGTAATTATATCACAACCGTCTACGGCAGGTTTGTCGATAATATTTAGGTATTTGTTCATGACTTTTTGTCGGTGAGTAATACCGTCCTGTCCTTTCAAAATAGAATCGTATGTCAATTCTATTCCGTTCTTTGCTCCTAATGCTACATCCGGATACATATCGCCTAACGTACGTGCCGCCAGTGAACCGAATGGTTTTTTACGCTGGTTGAAAGCCAGTTCATGAAATCCTCCCTTGAATTTACTCAAGTTGAATACGGGTAATTTCTTGGCTTCTTTGTATTCTATGTAAGAAATACGACGTGGATAGAGAAGGTAATTCCGGCTTTTCTGTCGTCTGCCTTTCAATATGTGCTGTCGAAATTCCTTGGCGCTCTTGTCTGGAAAAATTTGATGAAGTCCTTCGCATATTTCGGTCAGGTGGTTCATCAGCATGGTGTCTTTCTTTTCACCTCCAAGCTTTGAAGTCCATATAGATTTTATATTCTGGCAGGCTGCTGGCCATCAATTTCCCGTCTGAAGAAATGATATTTCCTCTGGTAGGATGGACAATTACATTTTCTTTGATAAAACGGTCGGCCACATCTTTCCAGTATTGCCGCTCTGCAAACATGATAATTGCCGCTTTTGCAATGATTGCAATAGCCAGCAATGCCATGATGAATACAATAAGCGTATATCGTAGTATGATGTTTTTTGTCCTGGTACCATTTTAGTCCTTGTTTTTTATTAGATAGGGCGGTGTGGAAGTCTGTTTCCAGTGGGGTCCCTTCTGCAGAAATATACTCTTCAATGCGCGACTGGCGGCTTTTCTCTGTCAGTTCAGAGGAAATAGTCAGAGCGTCATATTTAGTGTCGCTTAATTCCTTTTTCAAACGGTCTATTTCAATCATTTCTTGCTGACTGGAATAGCGGTTGTCTATGTACAGGATGACAAGAATCATAATCAGTATGATTAAGTTAGCCTGCTTTCTCATCAGGTGTACCAGTACTTCTCCTCCTAATATGCTTCTCCATGTAATATGTGGAGATTCTTGTGGTGTCATTTCTTGGTGTTCCATGTGTTACTTCTTTTCTGCGATTCTCAGTTTGGCGCTGCGTGAACGTGGGTTACGCTGTATTTCGTCCTCGCTGGGGATAATAACCTTGTTGTTTATTAATTTAAACGGAGTTTCTACGTTTCCAAAAAAGTCCTGTTTAGCTTTCCCTTCAATATTCCCTGTTTTCATGATGTTTTTTACCATGCGGTCTTCCAGCGAGTGATAGGTAATGACTACCAGCCTTCCTCCAGGTTTGAGGGCTTCTGTTGCGGCATAAAGCATTTCTTTTAGCGCTTCCATTTCTTGATTCACTTCAATTCGGAGTGCTTGGAAAACTTTTGCCATTTCTTTCTTTTCTCGCTCTCTTCCGTAAAGTGGTTTTACGATTTCGATGAACTCTCCAATGGTTTCAACCGGTTTTTGTGCTCTGGCTTTTACGAGTGTTGCGGCTAGTTTACGGCTGTTTTTTAGTTCACCATAAAGATAAAACAGATCTGCCAGCTTTTCTTCCTCATATGTGTTGATGATATCAGCAGCGGTAATACCGGCACGTTTATTCATACGCATATCGAGCTTTCCGTCAAAACGGAAGGAAAATCCTCGTTCCGAGTCGTCAAAATGATGAGACGAAACACCTAAATCTGCTAAGATTGCATCCACTTCTTCTACTCCGTAATAACGAAGGAAATTGTGCAGGTAGCGAAAATTACTTCTGACAAAAGTAAAACGTTTGTCGTTGATGATATTTCTTTCTGCATCGGTGTCCTGATCAAAACTGAACAGCCGGCTTTTTATCATCCATATTTCGTAATATTTCTCTGGAATGTCCTCCTCCTCCAAAGGTTACGTCTACGTAAGTACCTCCTGATTGAAGATGCATACCTTCAATGCTCTCGTGTAATAGTACTGGTATATGATATGTAGGCTCTGTTTTCTCCATGCGATTTTCTTGTAAATTCACCTTATTATATATTCAAACGGTAAAATTAGAAATTTCCATAGAATCACGCATCATGTTTTCTATAGAAAATATGAATAAGTTATCAACAGGTTACTCTTTCTGTGTAAAACGAGGAAGAAACGTCAAAGATTTGTCTTAATGAAATCAGTTCTGCAATTTTTTTTATCAGTATAAGTGTATTTTTTGTCATAAAATGAGTGTCTTTTCAAAAGATGAGTTACTTTGTGCAAAGTAAACTTTTTGTAGAATGGGTGAAAATTCAATATTTTTAATTGACATTGATAAAGTATTGAGAGACAAAGCCGGGGAAAAAAGCGAATCGTATACCGCGTTTTTAGTGTCATACTTAAAGCATATTGTGCATCAGGATGAGATTAACGTGTTCCTGAAAAGTGTTGCAGACAAGACCGGTGTGGATTTTCTGGAGGCTTGTATGGAATTCCTTGACATTAAGCTGGAAGTGAAAGGGATAGAGAATCTTCCTTCCGATGGCTTGTGTACGTTTGTGTCTAATCATCCTTTAGGTGGTCAGGATGGTATCGCCTTAGGCTATATATTGGGCAAGCATTACAATGGTCGTATAAAATACCTTGTAAATGATTTGCTGATGAATCTTCATGGATTAGCTCCCTTATGCATTCCTATTAATAAGACTGGCTCCCAGTCGCGCGATTTTCCCAAGATGGTAGAGGCTGGATTCCGCTCTGATTCTCATATTATTATGTTTCCGGCTGGCATCTGTTCCAGAAGGCAAAAAGGTGTGATTAAAGATTTAGCTTGGAAGAAAACCTTTATCTCTAAAAGTGTGGAAACACAACGGGATGTTATTCCTGTGCATTTTGAAGGAAGGAATTCTGATTTTTTCTACAATCTAGCCAATCTGTGTAAATTTTTAGGGATTAAGTTTAACATAGCCATGCTTTATTTGGCTGATGAAATGTTTAAAAACCGTCATAAGACTTTTAAGGTGACAATTGGCAAACCGATTCCATGGCAGACGTTTGATAAATCACGTTCGGCCACGGAATGGGCAGACTATGTAAGAGAGTTAGTTTATAAACTGTGAAAAGAAAATACGATTTAATCATTAGATTATGGAAGATATAATTGCTCCGATTGACAAAGAAGTTCTAAAATCGGAACTGACGGAAGACAAACGCTTAAGATTTACGAACAAGAGCAACAACGAGATTTACATTGTTACATGGAAGAATGCGCCTAATGTGTTGAAGGAGATTGGGCGTTTGCGTGAAATTGCATTCCGTGCCGCTGGAGGGGGGAACCGGTAAGTCAATGGACTTGATGAGTATGACTTGATGGAAAATCCTTATCAGCAATTGATCGTATGGGATCCTGAAGCTGAAGAAATTCTGGGCGGCTACCGTTATCTGTTAGGAGATGAAGTGGAGTTTGATGCCGATGGCAAGCCTTTACTGGCAACGGCGCACATGTTTAATTTCTCCGAGAAATTCTTGAAAGATTATTTGCCTACTACAATAGAATTAGGACGTTCTTTCGTTACGCTTGAATATCAGTCTACTCGTGCAGGTTCAAAAGGGCTGTTTGCCTTGGATAATTTATGGGACGGTCTGGGAGCATTGACGGTGGTAATGCCGCAGGTAAAATATTTCTTTGGAAAGATGACCATGTATTCCAGCTATAACCGCTTCGGACGTGATATGATTCTTTATTTCCTGAAGAAACATTTCAATGATAAGGATAAGTTAATTACCCCGATGCAGCCTTTGTTGATTGAAACCGATGAAAAGATACTTGAGAAGTCTGTTCTGTTACGATACCTTTAAGGAAGATTATAAGGTATTGAATACAGAGGTGCGCAAGTTAGGTTATAACATTCCCCTCTAGTGAATGCCTATATGAGTTTGTCACCGACCATGCGTATGTTCGGTACGGCGATTAATGATGGCTTTGGCGATGTGGAAGAAACCGGTATTCTGATTGCTGTGGATGAGATTCTCGAAGAAAAGCGTGTGCGTCACATTGAATCCTATCTGCGTGAACATCCGGAGGCTCTGCAGATAACTTCTGGAGCCAATCCGGTGGTAAATAAAACGCAGAAATAATAATATTCTTTATAGAGCAGGCAGGCTGTTCCCGTTTATTTTTCGGTATAGGTCAAGTGCATAGACATCTGTCATACCGGAAATATAATCGAGTACAGCCTGAATTTTTTCATATAAGGTAGGAGCCTGGATATGATATTGGCTGGACACTCGGTTGATTAACAGCTGGGAATACGCCTTTTCCGGGTATCTTACGGCTTCAATCATTAAGTCGACCAGCGTGGTGATTACCTGATAACCGGCCAGTTCAATGTCGACTACATCTTTCGAGCAATAAATCTTTTCAAAGGCCGTATGTGAGCAGTTTTCATAGGCATCTCTGACTCTTGAACTGAGTTTTTGAATCAGCGTTCCTTGAAATTCACCTTTTAGAATTTCTTCTTCGTGCAGAATAAAGGTGCGTACACATTCACTGATTAATACTCCGATGGCCGATGAACGCAAGTAGGCTATTTGCTCATTGGTATCGTCCACCATTTTGCATATCGATTGAATATGGTCTAACTTCTCGGGCGCAAAGAAACGTAAATACAATTCTTTGGTCTCCTGTGTAGTCAGTATTTTCAGTTTATGCGCATCTTCAATATCCATCATTTGATAGCAGATGTCATCTGCCGCTTCTACAAGGTACACCAGCGGATGGCGGCAATACTTCAATGGTTCTCCTTCCTTGCTAATCTTTTTAAGTCCCAGTTCATGGGCAATCTTCTGAAAAAGCCTCTTCTTCGCTGGTAAAGAATCCGAATTTTTGCTTGCTGCCGGCCAACTGTGAGGAAAATGGGTATTTCACAATAGCGGCTAATGTGGCATACGTCAATACGAAACCGCCGGGACGTCGTCCTTGAAACTGGTGGGTAAGCAGACGGAATGCGTTGGCATTCCCTTCAAAGTGAGTGAAGTCATCCCATTCCTTTGCTGAAAGATACGCTTGTAAGGTGCGTCCTTTTCCTTCGGAAAAATACGTGCCGATCGCTTTCTCTCCCGAATGGCCGAAAGGAGGATTTCCCAAGTCATGTGCCAGACAGGCAGCCGATACAATGGAGCCTATTTCTGAAATATGCGTATCATGCAGTTCCGAATGAAGCTTTAATAGCTCAGAGGCGATTTTATTGCCGAGTGAACGCCCTACACATGAAACTTCCAGACTGTGTGTCACTCGGTTGTGCACGAAGATACTTCCCGGCAAGGGAAAGACTTGTGTCTTGTTTTGCAAACGCCGGAAAGGAGCCTGAGAATATCAGTCGGTCATAGTCACGTTGGAACTCTGTACGGTCTTCTTTTCGGGCTTCATGAAGATTCTCCAGACCGAACCTTTTATTTGATAGCACTTGTTTCCAGTTCATAATGTAACTCCTTGTGATGTGATACTTAAATTTAAAGAAGCTCTAAAAGTTAAGTGCAAAAATATAAAAAAAATGGTAAACGTAACTATTAATTCTGTGGATTGTGTAACTTCGCAACTTCATAAAAGCATAAAATAGATGCAAATACAGATTATAAATACTTCCCGGCATCCATTGCCGCAATATGCTACTCCGCAGTCGGCTGGGGTAGATCTTCGTGCGAACCTGAATGAACCGATTGTGTTAAAGCCTTTACAGCGTTGTCTGGTACCTACCGGCTTGTTTTTAGCGTTGCCGCAAGGATATGAGGCTCAGGTACGTCCACGTAGTGGACTGGCTATCAAAAAAGGTATTACCGTATTGAATTCTCCGGGAACCATTGATGCCGATTATCGAGGAGAAATCAACGTGATATTAGTCAACTTGTCGGCTGAAGAATTTGTGATTGAAGACGGTGAACGTATTGCACAGATGGTGATAGCCCGTCATGAACAGGCTGAATGGGAGGAAGTGAAAGTGTTGGACGAAACGGAACGTGGGGCAGGAGGATTTGGTCACACAGGAACCGTATAAACCTGAATGTATGAAAAAACTATTAGGAATCATCGGGATGGTTTTCCTGCTGTTTGCCTGTGGTACCACTGGAAAGCAGCATTCGGCAAAGCGAAACCTGGCAAATGAGGAAAGGGATACCTTGTCATACGAACAACACAGAAGGTATAACTATTTTTTTCTAGAAGCAGTTCGCTTGAAACAGAAGGGAGACTATGATGCGGCTTTTGAACTTTATAAGCATTGTCTAGATATTTATCCGGGCTCTGCTCCAGGCCTTTGTATGAGATATCTCAATTTTATATGGTGCTGGGACAGGAACAGAAAGGTGAAGAAGCGTTGAAAAAGGCTGTACATTCTGACGAATCAAATTTTTGGTATAAACAGACTTTGGCGGCTTATTATCAGCGGAAGCGTGATTGGGCGAAAGCCATTGCCGTGTATGACGACATGGCACATCAATTCCCGTCTCGGCTGGAGCCGTTAATGGCTTTGGTCGATTTGTATAATCAGACAAAGAGTTATTCACAGGTAGTTTCTGTGTTGAATCGTTTGGAAGAATTGGATGGCAAGTCTGAGCAAATCAGTATGGAGAAGTTCAGAATGTACCTGCTGTTGGATAACCAGGAACAGGCGTTTAATGAAATTGAAAGTTTGTCGAAAGAGTATCCGTATGATTTACGCTATCAAACGATTTTAGGCGATGTGTACCTGAATAATGACAAGCCCGAGGAGGCTTATGCGGTTTACCAGCGGATTTTAAAGGAAGAACCGGGATATGCACCGGCTTTGCTATCAATGGCTTCTTATTATAAACAGTTGGGTAAGGACAGCCTGTATCGTCAGCAATTGGATACCATTCTGTTGAATGAGGATGTGGAGTCAAATACCAAGATGGAAATCATGCGTCCTTTATCCTTCAGTCGGAACAGACCACGAAGGACAGTACACAGATTGTATCCTTGTTCAAGGAAATCTTGGACCGTCCGCAGCAAAATGCCGATTTGGCCATGCTTTGTGCACAATACATGATTACAAAGCACATGGAAAAAGAGTCTGTACCTGTACTGAATCAGGTTCTGTCGCTCGATCCGGAAAACAAGCCTGCACGCTTACAGTTGCTCAGCTATGCTATTCGTGACAATAACCTCGATGAAGTGATTCGTGTGGCTACTCCTGCGCTAGAATATAATCCCGATGCCATGGAGTTCTACTATTATTTAGGCTTGGCTCATTATCAGAAAGAAGAAACGGATAAGGCAATGGAGATTTTCCAGCAAGGGTTGAAGCAGGTAAATGAAAAGAGTGATAAAGGAATTGTCTCTGATTTTTATGCCATTTTAGGAGATTTGTATCATTCTAAGGAAATGAAAGCAGAAGCTTATGCAGCCTATGATTCTTCATTGGTTTATAATCCGAACAATATCGGTACACTCAACAACTATGCTTACTATCTGTCTGTAGAGCGGACTAACTTGGATAAAGCTGAGGAAATGAGTTACAAGACCGTCAAGGCAGAGCCTGAAAATGCCACTTATCTGGATACTTACGCCTGGATTTTGTTTGAGAAAAAGCGCTATACGGAAGCGCGTATTTACATTGAACAGGCTATGAAGAACGGAGGCGACAGCAGTCAGGTGATTGTGGAACATTGCGGTGATATCTATTATATGTCAGGTGAGAAAGAAAAAGCATTAGAATGCTGGAAAAAGGCGGATGGCATGGAAAATAAGGAAGAAGATGGTGCAACGCCTCGTACAGAAGTCTGAGTTGAAACGCTTGAAACGTAAAATCGCATTGAAAAAAATATATAGAATGAAACGACTGATTTACTGGATATATGTGGTATGCCTGATTGTATTGGCTTCTTCTTGTGGTTCTTTGCGTCATACGGAACGTGCTCCTATGATTGGAGGCCTGAAAGGAGAAGAATATCAAGAAAAGGTGATTTCCAGTCTTCCTCACTGGAACTGTGTGACGGGAAAGGTGGCCTTGAACTTGAACACGGGTAGTAGTAAAAATACAAAATTGTCGGCCACTCTCCGTATGAAAAAAAAAGGAGAAGTCATACAGTTGTCGGTAGCTCCTTTGTTGGGGATTGAAGTGGCTCGCTTGGAAATTTCACCGGAACGTATTCTGGCAGTCGACCGTCTTCACAAACAGTATGTGGAAGTTTCTTTTGAAGACCTGAATCGGATGGCCAATTTGAATTTGAGCTTTAATGTGTTGCAGTCATTGTTTATGAATGAGATTTTTTTGCCCGGCAAGGAAACTGTTGAGGTGTCCGATTTGCACCGTTTCCGGATGACTTCGGAAGGAAATTATGCGTTGTGGAAAGTAAAGGATACCAAGAAACTGGCTTATAGTTTTCGAACTACAGCCGATAAGGGATGGCTTGAAAATACATCCGTAGCTCTTTCCGGTACTCCGTATGCGTTGAACTGGACATATGGTGAATTTTGCAAACTAGGAGCAGCTTATTTCCCTCAGCATATTTTGGCCGAATTGATGGGGAGTGGAAAAACTTATAGTTTGGATATGAAACTCTCCCGTATGTCGGTAGGAGAGGATTGGGAAACACGGACAAGTTTGTCCTCCAAATATAAAAAGATAGAACTGGCAACCTTGCTCAAAATGTGGTTGGAAAAATGAAACGTTTTGTAGTCATATCTTGTATTTGTTTTTATGTTTGTACGCTTACTGCTCAAACAACTCCTAAGATTCGTCAACTGGAAAAACAGCGGAACGAGCTGAAACAGCAGATTGCCGAATCGGAAACCTTATTGCAGTCTACCAAGAAGGATGTAAAAAGTCAGCTGGGTAATCTGGCCTTTGCTTTCGGGACAAATAGAAGAACGACAAAAATACATTCAAACCATAGAGAATGATGTAAAGGCCATTCAGCAGGAAATTAGTCGTTTGAGAGAGATTTAAAGAGCCTGCAGAAAGAACTGAAAGAAAAGCGACAGAAGTATGAATTGTCTGTAAAGTATATTTATCGTAACAAGTCTATACAAGACAAGCTGATGTTTATTTTTTCAGCTGAAGATTTCGGACAAATGTATCGGCGTTTGCGGTACGTGCGAGAATATGCTGATTATCAGCGTTTGCAGGGGCTTCAGGTACAGCGGAAACAAAAGCAAGTAACTGAAAAGGCAAATTCTTTGAAAAACAGTCGGAAGGCGAAGGAAGACTTGCTCAAGCAGGGAGAAGCGGAAAAAGCTAAACTAGAAGCACAGGAGCAGGAACGCAAGCAGATTTTGTCGGGTTTGCAGAAGAAGCAACGGAGCATTCAGTCGGAACTGGCCAAACAGCGTCGTTCAGCAGATAAATTGAATGCGCAGATTGACCGGTTGATAGAGATTGAAATTGAAAAAGCTCGTAAGCGTGCGGAAGAAGAGGCGCGTCGTAAAGCTGAAGAAGCTCGTAAGAAAGCGGAAGCAGCAAAGGGAAGTGCCGAAACATCAGCGTCGGCTAAAAAAGAGACAGCGAAGACTCCTGTTGAGAAGTTAGAAGCTTATAAGGTGGATTCGGAAGACCGTCGCTTGTCAAGTAACTTTGAGAAAAATAAAGGAATCCTTCCTGTGCCAATTACCGGACCATACGTGGTGGTAGGACATTATGGACAGTATCAGGTGAAGGGACTTCGTAATGTGAAGCTGGACAATAAGGGAATGGATATCAAAGGAAAGTCGGGTGCCAATGCCCGTGCAATCTTTGACGGTGAAGTTTCGGCTGTCTTCCAATATAATGGACTGACTAATGTGCTAGTACGTCATGGAAGCTATATCTCTGTTTATTGTAACCTGTCTACTGTGCGTGTCAAGAAAGGCAGTCTGGTACGTGCCCGTGATGTGTTGGGAGAAATCCATACCAATGCAGAAGGAGAAACGATTTTGCATTTCCAGTTGCGTAAGGAAACGGTGAAACTGAATCCGGAACTTTGGATACACCGTTAACAATCGTGCGGATATACACTAAAAAGTCCTGGCTAATAAAAACCAGGACTTTTTAGTGTATAAACTCTTCAATATAGGGATATGATGGCGCATTTCCTGTATGTGTACTTACATAAAAAGGAAAATTTCAGTGCAAATTCTCTGTTTCACACTGTGAAATATAAAAACCACACTGTGGGATACATATTTCACACTGTGAGATACAAATACCACAGTGTGAAACAGAGAATTTATCAGAGTGTTGTGAGGAATGTACTAAGGCAACTTTGATTAGGGCTGATTGAGTTATGGCTTTAAACCATAGTGAATGAAAATTACTATACTTCACTGTAATAACTTTAATACTTTTATCGTGGTGTTCTGGTTTCTTAAAAGATATATTTATTTTTATATTGAATTCATGTTATTTTCTATGTATTTTTGTAATAAAGTTATGAGTTGCATAGTAGTAAGACAATAGTTTGATGAAGAATCATTATTTTCAGATGGATGACAGGGCATTGTGGTCAGAGTTGCGTAGTGGTAGTCTGATTGCTTTGGAGGTTATATATAGAAGATACTATTCATTGCTTCTCAATTATGGGATGAAATGTACTCCTGATGATGATATGGTTCGTGATTGTATTCAGGAACTGTTCGTGAAGCTGGCTAAGAGTTCAAGTCTTTCGGATACAGAGTATCCCCGCTCTTATCTTCTGAAGTCGTTGCGCAATATGATTAATGATAAGTCTACTTCGGTAAGGTCTCAGATAGAATGTTTCTCGTTTAATGATGAGATTTTCTCGGATATTATGGACGATGATTCTTTTGAAAAGATTTTTGGAAACAGTGATGAGGATCTTCGGAAGAAGAAAGCACTTGTCCAGGCACTTTCTCAACTAACCTCTCAACAAAAAGCATATTCTTTATCTTCGGTATATAAAGGGGTTATCTCATAAGGAAGTGGCTGAGGCTATGGATATGAATGTACAATCTTCAATGAATCTATTGTCTCGTAGCGTTTCAAAACTTCGTGAAATTCTTGCAACTCATTCGATAATGTGTATCACATTCCTTCAGTGGATGCAAATTATTTAAAAATAGTTTCTTGATTATAGACTCCGATATATATTTTGATGAATATATATCGGATTTTTTTTTTTATATTATCTTGAAAAACATTATGTTATAAAAAAGTCGCATAAAAAAGTCATTAAACGTGAGTAGGTTCTTGTTATATCATCGTATTAAAGATAAAAGGCAGGAATAATGAGTAGAGAAAACAATATATCATACTTTAGGAAATTGATTTATTATTTTAAATCGTGTGAGGTATCACCAACGGTTGATGAAGAAGACAGATTGTGGAATAATATAATGTCTGAAATTAGTGCTTCTAAACGTCGGAGAAGATATGAGCTAAATAGATGGCGTATCTCCTTAATTTCTTTGGGAGTAGCTGCAATGCTTTCAGGAATAGTCTGGATACTTCAGGATAATAACAGAAATGAGTTGTACTCTCTTTATGTAGCCTATCAGACAATGGATGTCAGTACACATATAAAGAGTGACAAGGTGAAGATTCTAACAGGTGCACAAGAACTGGTTTCTGTAGATAATGGTACGAGAATAGATTATACAAAATCTGATGAGAAACTTGTTTTAGGAGATAGGGAAGTTGCGATGCCTGATGATGCAGCATATCACCAGCTTGTGGTTCCGAATGCTAAACATGCATCTTTAGTTTTGTCAGATGGCTCTGTTCTCTATGTGAATGCGGGTACACGCGTGGTTTATCCTGATAAATTCAAGAAAGACTATAGAGAGATTTTTGTGGATGGTGAAGTCTATATAGATGTGGTAAAAAATGAAAAGGCTCCTTTCAAGGTTCATACTACCTCTTGTGATATAGAGGTTTTAGGTACGTCTTTTAACGTTCAGGCATATAGCAGTGATACCGATGCGGAGGTTGTATTACTTCGCGGTTCTGTGAAACTTAAGGATAAACATGAGGAAGAGTTGCTGTTGCAGCCTGATGAACTGGCTGTGATAATGGGCAGTAGCATAAAAGAGAAGAAGCATGTTAATGCTTCAGACTATATATTGTGGACGAAAGGTCTTCTTAAACTTGATGCCACACCTCTTTCTGCTGTATTTAAACGATTGGAAAGATACTATGGAGTTAAATTAGCATATCCTGAAGAAATGGAGAGCATGAAATTATACGGTAGTCTTGATTTGCAATGCTCACTTGAAGAAATACTTCGCCGTATAAGTTTAACAGCTCCTGTTTCTTTTCAAAAGATGGATAACAAGATAGAGATACATATAAGCAACGTGTATAAAAATAAATGACTTGTGAATCAAGAAATATAAATCGGATAAATATTAACCCAATAAAATCTGTATACTATGGTTTTAATGAATTATTACTCAACTTAAGAGAAGTCATTGTCTTTTTTGTATTTGAGAAAGATACATGAAGAAGATTTTTAACCTTTTAATTTAATAACAAACATGGAAAGCAACAAAAAGATTTTCAGGAGTAATAGTATAAGAACACTATGTACTCTACCTTTATTTTTACTGCCTATAGCAGAAATGAATGGAACTACAACTTATGCTCAGTCAGTGCAGTTTAGTTTTAGTTTATCTAATTCAACTGTAAAAGAAGTGTTGGAGCAGATAGAAAATGAAAGTGAATTCGTTTTTGTATATTATGAAAACACATTTGACCCTTCAAAGAAAGTTAGTATAAATGCAAACGGCAAAGAAGTCGATGAAATTCTCGATGAAGTATTTGCCGGACAAGGAGTCAGTTATGAAATAAACGACCGTCAAGTTATCTTGAAAAAAGGAGATGTTGCCAATACTGCTTCCAATGCTGTGAGTCAGCAGGAAACAAGAAAGGTCAAAGGAATTGTAAAAGATAGTTCTGGAGAACCCATTATTGGTGCCAATGTATTGGTGAAAGGTACATCTATAGGTACTATAACTGATATGGATGGTAATTTTATTCTTGATGTTCCGTCAGATTGTACTCTTCAGATTTCTTATATCGGTTTTAATACTCAGGAAATAAAGGTAACGAACCAAACCAATGATTTAACTGTAAGCCTGAAAGATGATACAGAAACTCTTGACGAAGTGGTGGTTGTGGGATTTGGATCACAGAAGAAAGCAAATCTTACAGGGTCTGTTTCTACTGTAAAAATGGATGAAGTAATGGGTAGCCGTCCTTTAGTTTCCGCGTCAGATGCTTTACAGGGAACTATGCCGGGACTTATGGTATCTAATAATGGAAATGCTCCAGGAAAGGGAAAGTCCTTCCAAATTCGAGGTGCCTACTCGCTGGGTGCACAAAAATACCACAGATGGTTCTTATGGAGCCGTGATAGAACCTTTAGTTCTTATAGATAATGTGGAAGGTGATTTAGATTTGGTTAACCCTGAAGATATTGAAAGCATTACTGTTTTGAAAGATGCTGCTTCATCTGCTATTTATGGTGCAAGAGCCTGCTGGTGGTGTGATATTGGTAACTACTAAACGTCCACAAAAGAACACTCAGTTCACGCTTAACTATAATAACAACTTTGCTTTTTGCTAGTGCTATAAATCTTCCAAAACAAACGTCTTTGGAAACTTACTTACGAGCCTATTCTGATGCAACAGGTGATGCATTTTGGACAAAAGGAACTCCTAGTGTAAGTAAGTGGCTGCAGTATCTGGAACAATATAAGAAAGATCCTTCTTCGATGAAAGTTTATGGTGATGGAATTTATAAGGATGCTGATGGCGGAATTTATTTCTTGAATGAAAAAGATCTTGTGAAGAATATGTTGGAAAGAAGTTTCCAGCAGACACATAATATTTCGGCAAGTGGAGGTACTGATAAAGTTCGCTACAGACTTTCTGCAGGTTATTTGTCAAGTGATGGAGTGCTTATTACGAATAAAGATAAATATACCAGAATGAATGTAAGTGGATTTATGTCAGCTGATTTGACTAATTGGTTTACTCAAGAGGCTACTTTTTCTTATGCACACGGCAAAAAGAGTGAACCTAAATCGGCTTTAGGAGCAATATATTCTACTCGACTCGCCTCATTCTATCCAGAAGGAACTATGCCGGAAGAGATTGTTCCAGAGGTGGCTGGCTTACCATTCTTTACTTCTAGAAATCAGATTCAATGGTCTAATCCCATGACTGAGAAGACTGATAACCCGAGAATATTCTTAAAGTCAATATTGAAGCCGCTGAAAGGTTTGCAAATAGCTTTTGAATATACATTTGATAAGAATATCTACGATTATCATTGGTATACAGGTAGTGAATATTACACTACAGTACAGGGTGATAAGAGTGTTACTCCTGCTGAAGATTATTTGGAGAAAAGAAAACGTTCTACAAATTATAACGCTATAAATCTTTATGCTACTTATGATCTTACTATTAAAGATATTCATAAGATGAAGTTTATGGCTGGTTTTAACCAGGAATCCAGTTATATGGATGAATTGGAAGCTTATTCTTATGGTCAGGCAGTGATTGAGGTTCCTTCGCTTGGTGGAGGTACTTCTACTCTTAAAGCTAATGACAGCTATGATGAATATGCTGTAAGAGGTGGATTTTTAGAGTAAATTATAGTTATAATGATATTTATTTGCTCGAAGTAAATGGCAGATATGACGGTTCTTCCAAATTCCCTAAAAATTCAAGATTCGGATTTTTCCCTTCAGTATCAGCTGGATGGAATATCGCACAGGAGTCTTTTATGGAAAGAACCCGTACATGGCTGGATGGTTTGAAATTGAGAGAACTTCGTATGGTGTGATAGGTAATCAAAATATTCCTACTTATGCCTTTAATCCTACCATGTCTATCAACAATAAGTACAACGGATGGTTGCAGAATGGAAACTATGTGGCTGCTATAACTACGCTGCCTTCTCTTGTAAGTCAGAACTTTACCTGGGAAAAGGTTGGAACTGTTGACGTTGGTCTTGATTTGACAATGTTGAGTAACAGACTTACCGGAACTTTCGATTGGTATCAGAGAAATACTAATGGAATGTTGGCTCCGGGTATGCAATTGCCTGCTGTAGTGGGTGCAGAAGCACCTTATCAGAATACTGCAGATATGCGGACCAGAGGATGGGAAGTTGCGCTGAACTGGAGAGATATGGTTGGTAATCTTGAATATCGGGTAGGTTTCAATCTTTCTGATAGTAAATCAATCATTACTAAATATGATGGAAATTCTGATTATTTGCTTAGTAGCCAGCGAACAAATATTTATACAGGAGGAACATATACATTCTGGGATTATTATGAAGGAAAAGAAGTCGGTGAGATTTGGGGGTATGAATTCGATGGATTCTATACAGTAGATGATTTTAAGAATACTACTACTTGGGAATTAAAAGATGGCATTGCCAAACCGGATAATGCAAATCCTATGCCGGGTGATGTGAAATTCAAGAATTTACGTGATGATGAGAAGGGTACTAACTTGATTACAAGTGGTGATAATACTTTAAAGAATCCTGGTGATAGAAAGGTGATTGGAAATGAGATGCCCAGGTACCTTTACGGAATCAATTTGGGCTTAGGATATAAGGGCTTCGATTTAAGTGTGTTTATGCAAGGAACCGGTCGAAGAGATAAATGGATTGCTAATACATTGACATTCCCGTTGTATTCTGACTTTAAATTTATTCCATTGTATGAAGGTCTTGAGAATTATTGGAAACCTGCTGATGTAGCAAATGGTGATTATACCTGTGTTAATCTGGATGCAGAATATCCTCGTATTTATGGAAGTTATGGTAATCAGGCTTCAAACTATCGTGAATCTGATAAATATCTTTGCGATGCCTCTTATTTCAGAATTAAGAATGTGACACTTTCTTATACATTCCCTAGACCGGTGATTTCTAAGTTGCTATTGCGTCAATTGAAAGCATTTGTGAGTATAGAGAACTTAGCTACATTCTCGTCATTACCTAAAGGTATTGACCCGGAAACATTGACGTGGGATTATCCTGCATTCCGTACGGTTTCATTTGGTATAAATGTTACATTGTAAAATCTAATATGTATAGTTTTATGAAAAAGATTTTTATTAATATGATGATATTGTCAAGTATTGCATTTACAGGATGTAATGATAGCTTTCTTGACAAAACTCCTGTTACAGAATTGACAGAAGAAACAGCATTCAATTCTTATGATAACTTTAAGGCCTTTATGTGGCCTTGTTATGAAATGTTCACCAATACGACAATCAGGACCTCTATTGCTTCTGGTTCAGCATGGGAGCTAATGGGCATTATCTTGGTGATGTGGATGCAGGTTACCTCCAAAAAAAATAATGTGGCCGGTTATAATGAGTTTGCCAATCAGGTGAAAGGTAGTACAGCTTCTGGAAATGGATGGGATTTCAGGCTCATTCATAAGAAGAATTAATATAATGTGGTCTCATTTGGATTCTTCACAGATGACACAGGCCGAAAAGATCATTGGCGAGCCTGTAGGGAACTTTTTTCCATTCATTCTGGTATATGGAACTTATTGACAGATTCGGGGATGTTCCTTGGGTAGATACGGTCTTAGATGAAAATTCGCCGGAAGCATACGGACCAAGAATCAGTAGAGATATAGTGGCGAAGAATGTCATGACAAATTTAAAATGGGCGTATGAACATATTGGTGACTTTAATGATGGTGAGAATACCATAAATAAAGACTGTATTCTTTTTTGCTATTTCACGATTCGGTCTTCGCGAAGGTACATGGCGAAAGTATCATGGTCTTGAAGGAGGGGATGACTATCTTAAAGAGTGTATTGCTGCGAATGCGATTCTTATGAAAGCATATCCGACTTTATATAAAGGACCGACAAGTCTCCAGCTAGTGGATATGGTGAAATGTGGACTACAGAAGATCTGAAAGGTATTCCTGGTATAATATTGTACAAATCGTATGTGGCAAATATCAATCCTCATGGAGCCTTGCTATGTAGAACATACTTCTTCTCACCCCATAGAAATGAATCAGTTTACTGTTGATTTGTATTTGATGAAGAATGGCAAACCTATTGCAAATTCGGCTTCTGGTTATGAGGGAAAGGATAAAGATATGTATCATATCTTCAGAAATCGTGACCCCAGACTTTACCAGACTGTTATACCTCCATATAAGGTAAGTGCAAGTGGTGGTGATTATCCTACCTGGTCGTTTACAGGAGAGAGTGCAGATAGAGAATATATAGATGTAATGGGTATAAATGAAACTTGTTCTAATCCTGGTGTTGGCATGAAGAGATTGCCTGGACAGAATTGGACGGCAGCTTTTGGTGCCTGAGATTCCACGGCTTGGAACAGGAGCGTTTGTGATGTGTCGTTCTGGATATTATGTATGGAAAAACTGGGACAGTTGGGAAACTAATTTCAATAATGGAAATTTGAATACAGCAGATAAGCCTATATTCAAGATTGAAGAGATTCTTTTGAATGAGGCTGAGGCCCAGTACGAACTAAATGGAAGAATAGAGCAGACCACAGTCGAAGCAACTATAAATAAAGCTTCGTGAACGTGCAGGTGTTGACAAAATGGTTGTTGCAGATATTGATGATTCTTTTGATCCTAACCGAGGAGAATACTATCCAAAGGATAATGAAAATGGTGTGTTGGTAGATCCTGTTCTTTGGGAAATACGTAGAGAAAGAATTGTGGAACTCATGGGTGAAGGTTTTGGCTTTTATGATATTCGCAGATGGAGAATGGCGCCTTGGTTCCTGAATAGAGTAACAGTTGGCACTTGGGTTAAGAAAGAAGTGGCTAATGCGGCTGGACTTACATTGTACAATCCTGCTACAGGTGAGTCTGATGGCGTAAATGGTTCCTTGGCAGAGGGTAATATATTTTTATTCCCGAAACCTAAAGGATGGTTGGAAAAATATTATTTGTATCAGGTTCCTACAACTGAAATCGTTCTTAACGATGCTTGAACAGAATCCTGGCTGGTGATAGGTAACACTTGAAGTGTAAGTCCTGGTTTATTTCAAATAAGTTTATAAACCAGGACTTGTTTTAAAATTTAATATGATGAGAAAAGACGTTTTATTTACAAGTTGCTTCGCTGCTCTTCCTTTGTGTATGGTCAACGCGGCATCTGAACAAAAGCCTAATATTATTTTTATCCTTTGTGATGATATGGGCTATGGTGATTTGGGATGTTATGGACAGCAATACATTAGTACTCCCAATATAGACCGTATGGCTCAGGAAGGTATGAGGTTTACTCAGGCGTATGCCGGGAGTCCGGTTAGTGCTCCTTCACGTGCGACTATCATGACCGGGCAGCATTCTGGGCATTCTCATGTGCGTGGAAATAAGGAGTACTGGGGAGATTCTCCCTTGATGAAGTATGGAGATAATGATGAGTATACGGTAGTTGGACAGGAACCATACGACCCTAATCACATTATTCTTCCTGAAATAATGCAAAAGAACGGATATACTACCGGTATGTTTGGGAAATGGGCTGGGGGATATGAAGGCTCTTGTTCTACTCCGGACAAGCGTGGCATTGATGAGTACTACGGATTTATCTGTCAGTTTCAGGCTCATCTCTATTATCCTAATTTCTTGAACCGATATAGTAAATCGAATGGTGATACTGCTACTATACGTATCACATTGGATGAGAATATCAAATATCCGATGTATGGCGATGATTACAAGAAACGTCCTCAGTATTCTGCAGATTTAATTCATCAGGAAGCATTGAAATGGATAGATTCTCAGGATGATAGTCGACCTTTCTATGGATTTTTTTTACACGCTTCCTCATGCAGAACTTGTTCAGCCTAATGATTCTATTTTGAAACAATATAAAGAGAAGTTTTTCCATGATAAGACTTGGGGAGGATCTGAGGGAAGCAGATACAATCCTGCAGTGCATACACATGCAGAATTTGCTGGTATGATAACCCGTTTGGATACATACGTGGGTGAAATCCTTACGAAACTGAAAGAAAAAGGGCTGGATGAAAATACGATAGTAATATTTAGTAGTGATAATGGTCCTCATGAAGAGGGAGGAGCTGATCCTGAATTTTTGGTCGTGACGGAAAATTGCGTGGCTTGAAGCGCCAGTGTTATGAAGGTGGTATACGAATCCCGTTTATCGTGCGTTGGCCAGGGAAAGTGAAAGCTGGTACCGTGAATAATCATCAGCTTGCTTTTTATGATATTATGCCTACTTTCTGTGAGAAGCCTTATAGGAGATAAGAAATTTCCTGATAAATACATAAATAAGAACCTTGAAGGTGATTGTTTTGATGGTATTTCCTTTGCTCCTACGTTGTTAGGTGATGATGAAAACCAGAAAAAGCATGATTATCTTTATTGGGAGTTCCATGAAACAGACCAGTTGGCAGTACGTATGGGTGACTGGAAACTTGTGGTTAAGAAGGGTATTCCTCATCTGTATAATCTGGCTGATGATATTCATGAGGATAATGATATTTCGACCAATCATCCGGAAATAGTAAAGCAAATGATAGAGATAATGAAAAAAGAACATAAGGAAAGTGATATATTCAAAATAACTTTACCTCTATGAAAAAAGAATTGTGTGATTGTTCTTTTTCCTCTTTGATATTGTCTTGTGCATTATATGCTCAGAACAAAAGAATGAATGTCGTGTTTATTATGGCCGATGACCTGGGACTGAACGATACGGGGTATACGGGAAGTGATTTTTATGAAACTCCTAATATCGATAAATTGTCTGAAGAAGGAATGGTGTTTACGAACGCATACTCTTCTGCGGCTAACTCGGCTCCAAGCCGGGCCTGTTTTATGAGTGGAATGTATACGCCCCGGCATGGAATCTTTACTGTAAGCCCTCCTGACAGAGGAGACAAAACGAAACGTAAACTGATTCCCATTCCCAATGTGGAGGATTTGAGGAAGGATATACCCACTATGGGGGAGTTGTTTAAAAGAAACGGCTATAGATGTGGTCATGTTGGAAAATGGCATTTGGGTGATGATGAAGATGGTACAGGACCGTTATCAAGAGGTTTTGATGTGAATGTGGCTGGAGGAAGGGCTGGAACACCGTATTCCTATTACTATCCTTATTGTAATAACAAGGGGATGTGTCATATAGGGTTGGAGAAAGGTAAACAAGGAGAATATCTTACAGACAGATTAACCGATGAGGCTGTAGCTTTCATAAAGGAATCTGCACATGGAGCAAACCCTTTTTTTTCTTTATCTGGCACACCATGCAGTGCATACTCCTATTACAGCTCCTCAGAGTATTGTGGATAAATATAAGAAGAAAGTCAAAGGTAAATATCATACAAATTCAGTTTATGCTGCGATGATTGAAACACTGGATAATAGTGTGGGAAAGATATGTGGTATAATAGATTCATTAGGTATAAGTGATAATACTATAATTATTTTTAATTCGGATAACGGTGGTTCTGAGCCTATAACAGATAATTATACAGTCAGAGGAGGTAAAGGAATGCCGTACGAAGGTGGAAATAGAGTGCCTTTAATAGTTAAATGGCCTGATGTGACCAAAGCTGGTGGGGTTTCGGATTGTCCGGTCAATAATATAGATTTCTTTTCTACTTTTCAAATGTATTTGGAAGGAAAGATAGGTGATGAACTTGATGGAGCAGATATTTATCCTTTATTGAATAATGAAAAATCCTCTATTGAAAGAGATTTATTCTGGCATTTTCCAGCTTATCTTGAGTCGTATACAGATAATGGAAAAGGTTTTAGGGCAAAGCCGTATACTTCTGTGCGTTCAGGCAAATGGAAATTGATTTATTATTACGAAAATGAGAATACAGAGTTATTTGACTTGGATAAAGACCCTTTGGAAGAATATGATTTGTCTTGTGTAAACGAGGAAATGGTTTCGATTTTAAAGAAAAAGATTTTTAGTTGGATAGAAAGAGTAAATGCTCCAGTTCCGACAAAATTGAATCCTTATTATGAAGGAGATTAACGAATATCTTACCCGGTAGTGCTTATCCTTTTTAAGGTACTACCGGATTTTTTAATTAGTACTTTTATTGTTTGATCTTTGACATCATTGAAATTAGTCTTGTCGAACAGGTCATGCAAGTGGGTTTTGTCAGTCAATGATATGCTGAGAATCTGCAAGACTTCATAGGTTGAGCGTTTCAAATTCATATCATGTTGGACAATAGCCACAAGACTGTATGTGATAATTGCCACACTAATTTGTATGCGAACAGCGTTCTCTGTTGTACCCCAGAATTTCTTTATCTTGAGATGCTGCTTGAGCCATTTGAAGAACAGTTCGATTAACCATCTTTTCTTATAAAGATTGGCGACATCCAGTGCAGAAAGTTGTTTCGCATTCGTCAGAAAAGTGAACTCACGGTTATCTTCTTCATCGTAATATCTTACGAGTCTTAATGACTCAGGATATTTCTTTTCGGAGAGATATCCGGTCAGTTTCACTTCCGCATCTGTCATTATATTCTTTGGCATTCTTCGCTTCCATTTGACAGTCTTATATTTTAAGTTCGTCTTGGCTCTGACAACAAAGAAAGAGTCTGTAAGATGTATCCTATAGAGTTCTTTAAAGGAGTCATAAGCCCTGTCGAATATATAATAAGCATTTGGCTCATAATGGATTGAAGACATTGCTGTAGAATCGTGCTTTGATGCAGTGGTTACAGTATAGAAAGCAGGAACTTGTGCTTCAATGTCGTATAAGACATGAGCTTTCACTCCTCCTTTCTTGCTTCGGAACTTTGCCCATGGAAATGTGGCTAGACACAACGGAATGGTTGTTGAATCAAACGCATATTTCTTCCCGGAAATGTCAAGGATGTTGGTAGTCCGCTTCTCGCAGGCTTCTTTCATCATATAGAATGCAAATTCTTCAAAAATTCTGTAATTACGGTTCTGGTTGGCTGTCGCAAGAGTTGTCTTGGCTATTGGTTCACGACCTACTCCAAGATGATATTGCTTGGCCCTATGCGCCTCGAAAGCAACGATTAAGTCTCGCAGGCTCTCGGTTACTCAGTTGTCCAAACATCATCGCAAGCATCTGATTCCAGAAAGTGAAATGTTTCACATATCGGTTGCCATCATACTTGCGAACATAATTGTTGAACTGAGTTCTGTTCAGAAAAGCGGTTAGTTGAGAGAATACGTATTTGTCTTGGAACATAGCAGCTATTTATATTAGACTGCAAAGTTGCAAAACCAAGTCCGTTTCATTTCAAAAAAAACCATGTAAGTGACTATATTTCAATAATTTCAAAGAACTATTTATCCACTTTTACGGGACAGTAGTGTGTTGTGTTATAAATTCAGGTGAAAGATTTATTCTAATGTTTTATACTTAAAATTTTATAGCATCTGTCTGTTGGAAAATAATAAAATAAAAATGTAATTTACATATCCTTTTTTACTTCAATAAATAGTTATACATTCGTGCGGTTTTTGCAAAATATGCAAATATACTATGAAGCTAAAGTATTATTCTGTCTTGTCTCTGTGTGTACTTGGGGGTCTGTTGAGTACCCCTGCCTCTGTATGGGCTGCACAGCAGACTGAGATAACTATCAGCAGTGCCAGTGTGCTGAACCCGTCAGCAGTGGAGGTGGTCTTTTCCAACCAGCAGCGCATGACGCTTGATTTTTATGGTGAAAATATTTTCCGGATGTTTCAGGACAATCAAGGAGGCATTGTGCGCGACCCGCAGGCTTCTCCTGAAGCCCAGATTCTGGTAGACCGTCCCCGTAAGGAGGTTGGCGAGCTGTCGCTGACAGACAAAGACGGGGTAATTACGATTTCTACTGCCAGAATTCAGGTGGAAATGGACAAGCGTACGTCGCTGTTTAAGATTACGGATAAAATCCGTCAGAAAGTGGTAGTGGAATCAGCACGTCCGGTGGATTTCATGGAAAAACAAGTCTGCCTGTCACTCAAAGCACACGATAATGAGTATTTTTATGGAGGTGGTGTACAGAACGGCCGTTTTTCTCACAAAGGGAAAAGCATCCGTATTGTCAATACGAACCAGTGGACAGATGGTGGAGTGGCTTCTCCTACTCCTTTTTACTGGTCTACAGAAGGATATGGTGTCATGTGGTACACGTTCCGTCCCGGACTATATGATTTCGGAGCAACCGATAAGGAAGTGGTGAAGTTGTCGCATGAAGAAAACTACCTGGATGTCTTTTTCATGGTAAATGACAGTCCGGTAGCCTTGTTGAATGATTTTTATCAGCTGACCGGTAATCCGGTGCTTTTACCGAAGTTTGGTTTTTTATGAGGGACATTTGAATGCCTATAACCGTGACTATTGGAAAGAAGACGAAAAGGGTATTCTGTTTGAAGACGGAAAGCGATACAAGGAAAGCCAGAAAGATAATGGTGGTATCAAGGAATCGCTGAATGGTGAAAAGAACAATTATCAGTTCTCGGCACGTGCGGTAATTGACCGTTACAATGCGGCCGATATGCCGTTAGGATGGATTCTGCCTAATGACGGTTATGGAGCCGGCTACGGACAGACTTCTACGCTGGATGGTAATATCCTGAACTTGAAGGAACTGGGTGAATATGCCCGTGCCAAGGGAGTGGAAATCGGATTGTGGACACAGTCGGACTTGCATCCCAAAGAAGGAGTAGAAGCTTTGCTTCAGCGTGACATTGTGAAAGAAGTGCGCGATGCAGGTGTACGTGTGTTGAAAACCGACGTAGCCTGGGTAGGAGCTGGCTATTCTTTCGGACTGAACGGAGTGGCCGATGTAGGACAGATTATGCCTTATTATGGTAACAATGCTCGACCGTTTATTATTTCACTGGATGGATGGGCAGGTACACAGCGTTATGCTGGTATCTGGTCGGGCGACCAGACTGGAGGTGAATGGGAATACATTCGTTTCCATATCCCGACCTATATCGGTTCAGGATTGTCGGGACAACCTAATATTTCTTCGGACATGGATGGTATTTTCGGTGGAAAGAATATTCTGGTCAATGTACGTGACTTCCAGTGGAAAACGTTTACTCCCATGCAGTTGAACATGGACGGATGGGGAGCAAACCCGAAATATCCGCAAGTGTTGGGTGAGCCGGCTACTTCCATCAATCGCTGGTATCTGAAGATGAAATCAGAGTTCATGCCTTATACCTACAGCATAGCTCGTGAAGCCGTGGACGGAAAACCGATGGTTCGGGCCATGTTCCTGGATTATCCGAATGACTATACACTGGGAACGGCTACCCGCTATCAGTTCCTTTACGGGCCTTATGTACTGGTGGCTCCGGTATATCAGAACACACAGGCCGATGCGGACGGAAACGATGTACGTAATGGCATTTATCTGCCTGAAGGGAACTGGATAGATTATTTTACCGGCGACTTGTATCAGGGCGGACGGATTCTTAATAATTTTGAGGCGCCTTTGTGGAAACTTCCATTGTTTATCAAACAGGGGGCTATTTTACCGATGACCACAGCACATAACAATGTGAGTCAGATGGATAAGCACTTACGTGTGTATGAACTTTATCCGGCTGGCGATACAGAGTTTACGGAATACGATGATGATGGAGTATCTGAAGCTTATCGTGCGGGACAGTATGCTACTACGCATATCCGTTCCGTGGTAGAGGGAGAGAACTTGACAGTGTGTGTAGAACCAGTGCAAGGCTCTTTTCGAAGGAATGGTAGCACGTAAGCGTACCCATTTCCGTATCAATGTAACTGCGCATCCGAAGAAACTGACAGTACGTGTAGGCGGAAAGAAAGTGAAACTGACTCCGGTGACTTCTTTGGAAGAATTGCAGAAAGGAGCGGATGTATATTATTATGAGTCGAGTCCGGAGTTGAATCGTTTTGCCACCGGGTAGTGAACAGGCTCGTTTGCACGTCATTAAGAATCCAGTGGTACATGTGAATCTAGAAGAAATGGACGTGACTCAAAACGATATTCAGTTGGAAATGAAAGGTTTTGTGTTTGCGACTGCTGAGAAACTGTTGGTGAGCCAAGGTACACTGCGTGCTCCGGAAGCAGAGGTAACAGAAGAAAATACAGGAGCTTATACATTGACACCTTCATGGAAAAAGGTTGATAATGCCGATTATTATGAAATAGAATATAACGGTATGCTGTATAGTACCATTCGGAACACTCAACTTCTGTTTGAAGATTTACGTCCGGAAACTACTTGCACGTTCAAGGTACGCGCCGTGAATGCTACAGGTGCATCAGAATGGACTAATGTGACGGCTACTACTAAATCGATCCGTTGAATTCGCCATTCATGGAATCAAGGGAGAAACCACTTGTCCGAACCAGGGAGGTCAGGGGTGAATAAACTCTTTAACTTCGATGAGGGAGATACATGGCATACGAAGTGGAGCACGGTTGCAGTTCCTTTTGATTTGATTATTGACCTGAATAGTGTAAATCAGTTGGATAAATTCCAGTACCTGCCTCGTCTGGATGCCGGGAACGGTACATTGGGCAAGGGTACTGTATATTACAGTATGGATAAGTCTGATTGGCACGAAGCTGGCACTTTCGACTGGAAAGGAAGTGACGTGAAGACCTTTGTATTCGAGAAACAGCCTGTTGCACGCTATATTAAGTTGTCGGTTGTATCTGCTACAGGTCAGTATGGTTCAGGTCGTGAACTTTACGTGTTCAAGGTACCTGGCTCAGAAAGCTATATTCCTGGTGACATTAATCAGGATAAGCTGGTAGATGAAAACGATTTGACCTCTTATATGAATTATACAGGATTGCGCAGAGGAGATTCTGACTTTGAAGGTTATATCAGCAAGGGTGACCTGAACGAGAACGGTCTGATTGATGCGTATGATATTTCGGCAGTAGCCATCCGTATGGAGTCTGGAGTGAGCAGCCGTCAGGTACCTTCAGTAGCTGGAGAAATCACAGTTGCTTCATCTAAGAAGGTGTATAATGAAGGGGAAACCGTAGAAATTCGTGTTTCAGGTAAGGGATTGCGTTCGGTCAATGCTCTCAGCTTTGCATTGCCTTATGACCCGCAGGCATTGGAATATGTAGGAACAGAGATGACAGGTATGAAGGAGATGCGTAACCTGACCAATGATCGTCTGCATACGAATGGAACGAAGGCTTTGTATCCTACTTTTGTAAATATTGGAGAAAAGCCTTGCCTGGAAGGGGATGCTGAACTTATGACAATCAAGTTTAAGGCAAAACGCAAACAAAAGATCGACTTGAACATACTGGACGGTATGCTGGTCGACAAGAATCTGAATACAGTGAAGTTTTGATAGATTATCCGGGACTCGTTCCCGGATATAAAAAAGAGGAAAATGGTTGTCTAGACTCAACAGACAATCATTTTCCTCTCTTTTTATAGTGCAGATAAAGATTCTATCAGATTTTTAATCCGTCCAAGATTTGCACATAGGTTGAAATCGCTTCCTCTATTTCACTGACGAGAATGTATTCATCAGCGGTGTGCGAGCGGGAAGATTTTCCCGGTCCCATTTTTACAGAAGGGAAGGGCATTAATGCCTGATCGGATAACGTGGGTGAGCCGAATGGTACTTTCCCCAGTTCTATGGCACGTTTTACAAACGGATGATCAGACGGAATGCTGGAAGAATTGAGGCGGAATGAGCGTGCTTTGGCCTCACTCTGTATATGTTGGCAGATTTCGGCGAACAGCTCCTCGTTAGAGTAACATTCGTTGCTTCGGATATCTACCACGATGCTGCACAAATCAGGAATTACATTGTGCTGTGTACCTGCATTGATCTGAGTGACACTCATTTTAACAGGCCCCAGAATGGGTGATTCTTTAGGGAACTTATATGTACGGAACCATTCAATATCTGGCAGCAGGTCTTGTAAATGGCATTTTCTCCTTCGTTACGTGCAGCGTGTCCGGATTTTCCACGTGCTGTGACGTCGAGTACCATAAGTCCCTTTTCTGCAATGGCAGGTTGCATTTCCGTAGGTTCACCTACTACTCCTAATGCAATAGGAGGGAGTTGGGGCAAGACGCTTTCAATTCCGTTTTTCCGGATACCTCTTCTTCGCAGGAAGCCAGGAAAATCAGGTTGTAGCTTTGGGTTGTCATGCTAAGGTGACGGTACACCTGGAATAATGATACCAGACTGGCACCGGCGTCATTGCTGCCCAGACCGTATAATTTCCCGTTTTCATTTTTTGGAGTAAACGGTTGCTTCCTCCATCCGCTGACCGGCTTCACGGTATCGATGTGTGAGTTGAGCAGGATGGTAGGTTTATTGATGTCGAACATGGGGCTGATACACCAGATGTTATTTCCGGATCTTCCGGTCATAATTCCCGTTTCTTCTATGTAGTTCTGCAGGAAGTCTGCTGCGGCTTCTTCTTCCCGACTGATGGACGGGATTCCAATCAGGGAGTGTAACAGAGTCAGTGCTTCAGATGTGTAGTAACCTGTGTCTATCATAAATAATCCGTTTTTTGATTCTTTGCAAAGATAGTCTTTTTTAGGAGAAATGCTTTAGATTGGCCGGACATTGCAAATAAAATCCTATATTTGCAGAATAAACCAATAAAATAAAGTAAGATAGATGGTTAATTCATGTTTGTCTCGGCTTGTACGACAACAAGCTGAAAAATATGGGGATAAAGTTGCCTTAAAATACCGTGATTACACCACTGCTACATGGATTCCTGTCACATGGAACGGGTTTGCTGAACTGGTAGATAAAACAGCCCGTGCGTTTGTAAAATTAGGAGTGGAAGTACAGGAAAATGTAGGAGTATTCTCTCAAAATAAACCGGAGTGTCTGTATGTAGATTTTGGAGCTTTTAAAGATAGAATTGTGACTGTGCCTTTGTATGCCACAAGTTCAGAGGCTCAGGTACATTATATTGTAGAGGATGCTGGAATTCGCTTCTTGTTTGTAGGAGAGCAGTATCAGTATGATGTGGCTTACCGGGTGCAGGGTTTATGTCGTTCGTTGAAGAAGATTATTATATTTGATTCCGAAGTAAAGCGTGCTGAAGGTGACAATAATTCTATCTATTTCTCGGATTTCTTGCAGATGGGTGAAGAAGAGGATTGTCAGTCAGAAGTGGATAAACGCACTTCAGAGTCTTCTTTAGATGATTTGGCGAATATTCTGTACACTTCTGGTACGACTGGTGATTCGAAAGGAGTGATGTTGCATCACTCTAACTACGACGTTGCTTTTAAAGGACATAACGCACGTTTGACTAATCTGGGTGAGAATGATGTCGTCATGAATTTCTTGCCGTTTACGCATATCTTTGAAAGGGCATGGTCGTATTATTGCTTGTATAAAGGATGTATGCTGTGTATCAATCTGCGTCCGCAGGACATTCAGAAGACAATCAAGGAAGTACGGCCTACGGCTATGTGTAGCGTTCCCCGTTTTTGGGAAAAGGTATATGCCGGCGTACAGGAAAAAATCAATGAGACTACGGGCTTGAAAAAGAGTTTGATGCTGGATGCGCTTCGGGTTGGGCGTGAACATAACATTACGTATCTGATGAACGGAAAGACGCCCCCTTCCTTGTTGCACATGAAATATAAGTTTTATGAGAAAACGATTTATAGCCTGCTGAAGAAAACGATAGGAATAGAGAACGGGAATTTCTTTCCTACGGCAGGAGCTGCTATTCCAGAGAAGGTGGCAGAGTTCGTGCATTCGGTAGGTATTAATATGATAGCTGGTTATGGGCTGACGGAAAGTACGGCCACTGTCTCTTGTGAATGGATTGAGATTTCCGTCTGGGAGCAGTAGGCCGTGTGCTCGACGGGGTAGAGGTACGTATTGGAGAAAATAACGAGATACGCTTCGTGGAGGTATCATAACGAAGGGATATTATAAGAAAGAAGCCATCACCCAGCAGGCATTTACAGAAGATGGTTGGTTCCGTACGGGAGATGCCGGATATATGAAAGATGGTTTCTTGTACTTGACGGACCGAATCAAGGATTTGTTTAAAACTTCCAATGGTAAGTACATTGCTCCGCAGGCCATTGAAACCAAGTTGGTGGTAGATCGTTATATTGATCAGGTGACCATTATTGCAGACCAGCGGAAATTTGTATCGGCCCTGATTGTGCCAGAATACAGTCAGGTGGAGAAGTTTGCGCAGGAACATCATATTGCTTTTGGAAGTAGAAAGGAATTGCTGGAGAATCCTCAGATTATTGAGTTGTTCCGTCTTCGAATCGATACGCTTCAGCAGGAGTTTGCGCATTATGAACAGGTTAAGCGTTTTACCCTTCTTCCGGAGCCGTTCAGTATGGAACGTGGCGAGCCTGACCAACACGCTGAAACTGAAACGTGCGGTGGTGGCCCGTAACTACAAGGATATTATCGACAAAATGTATGAAGAAAATGTCGGTTAAATAGCTGACTTTTATCTACAGGCACTCTTTCAGGGGTGCCTGTTTTTTCATATCTTTGCAACGAGAAAAAATAACAGACTAATTTATCGTATTTTATGATTACCATAGAGCAACTGAAAGACGTGAAAGAACGTACGGAAGCCTTGTACCGTTATCTGGACATTGAAGGAAAGAAAATACAGGTGGAAGAAGAACAGCTTCGTACGCAGGCACCCGGTTTTTGGGATGACCAGAAGGCTGCCGAAGCGCAGATGAAAAAAGTAAAGGCTTTGCAGCAGTGGATTACCGGTTATCAGGAAGTGAAGACATTGGCGGATGAACTGCAGTTGTCTTTTGATTTTTATAAAGATGAACTGGTTACTGAGGAAGAAGTGGATGAGGCTTATTCAAAAGCTATCTCTACAGTAGAGGAGTTGGAATTAAAGAATATGCTTCGCTCAGAAGCTGACCAGATGGATTGTGTATTGAAAATCAATTCAGGTGCAGGAGGTACAGAAAGTCAGGATTGGGCTTCCATGCTGATGCGTATGTACATGCGCTGGGCTGAAAGCAATGGATACAAGTTGTCGGTGGCTAACCTTCAGGAAGGAGATGAGGCCGGTATCAAGACGGTAACGATGAATATTGAAGGGGCCTACGCTTATGGTTATCTGAAAGGCGAAAACGGGGTACACCGACTGGTTCGTGTATCTCCTTACAATGCACAGGGTAAGCGAATGACTTCTTTTGCATCTGTCTTTGTTACTCCTTTGGTAGATGATTCAATTGAAGTGACCGTGGAACCGGCTCGTTTGTCATGGGATACATTCCGAAGTGGGGGTGCCGGAGGACAGAACGTAAACAAAGTAGAATCTGGTGTACGTCTGCGTTATCAGTATAAAGACCCTTACACAGGTGAAGAAGAAGAAATCTTGATTGAAAATACGGAAACCCGTGACCAGCCGAAGAATAAGGAAAACGCCATGCGTCAGTTGCGCTCTATCCTTTATGATAAGGAGTTGCAGCACCGTATGGAAGAGCAGGCTAAGGTTGAGGCCGGAAAGAAAAAAATCGAATGGGGTTCTCAGATACGAAGCTATGTATTCGATGACCGTCGTGTGAAAGACCATCGTACCAACTACCAGACATCGGATGTCAACGGGGTAATGGATGGAAAAATTGACGGTTTCATTAAAGCTTACTTGATGGAGTTTTCAGATAGCGAAATCTGATAACTTTGAGTAAAATCGCTCTTTTTTATTTGTCTTTTTGCAAAGATGTTGTAATTTTAGGGTTGTAAATCTAAAATTGAAAACTTATGGGACGCAACAGGAGTGTAAAAAGACAGAATTTTGAGAAACGTGAGGAAGAAAAAGCCAATAGATTGTTCAAGATGATTTGTATTGTCTTGATTCTATTGGCTATTTTAATGATTGTAGGTTACACGTTGGCTTCTTGATAGCTTGGATAGAATATGCCGCAAGAAATAGAAAGAAAGTTTCTGGTGCGTGATGATTCTTATAAGGCTATGGCTTATGGAAGGAAGCGTATCAGACAAGGCTATATCTGTAGTGAAGAGGACGGACGCACGGTGCGGGTACGTATCCAGAATGAAGAAGGTTATCTGACCATCAAGGGATCTTCGGACGTATCGGGTATGAGTCGTTATGAATGGGAGCATGCTCTTCCTTTGCAGGAGGCGGAAGAATTGATGAAGTTGTGCGAGCCGGGAATGATTGATAAAACTCGTTATCTGGTACGATGGGGGACGCACGTTTTTGAGGTGGATGAATTCTACGGAGAAAACAATGGACTGGTCGTGGCGGAAGTTGAATTAACCGATGAGAAGGAAACTTTTGAGATTCCTCCTTTTTTGGGGAGGAAGTGACCGGACAAGTGAAGTATTATAATTCGTTCTTGATGAAACTTCCTTATCGGGAATGGGGTAAAACTTCTCCTGAAAACTGTCAGAACAAGGGGTAAAAACTCTCAATTGACAGTTTTTACCCGTTTGAATACCAGATTTTGTGAAGAGCTCTCTTTGTTTTTCTACTAATATTGCAGTGTCGAAATAAAGACAGACATTGTTTCAATTAAAGAAAAGAAAGACTAAAAGATTTATGAAAACGGCAAATTTTGCTCAGAACTTGTTGAGCATGCAGACAGAACTACTTCATTTCGCTTATAAATTAACGGCAGACCGTGAGGAAGCGAATGACCTTCTCCAGGAGACTTCATTGAAGGCTTTGGATAATGAAGAAAAGTATGTAGCAGAAACGAACTTTAAAGGATGGATATATACCATCATGCGTAATATTTTCATCAACAATTATCGCAAGACTTTGCGTGATCAGACATACGTTGACAGTACCGACAATCAGTTCTTCTTGAACCTGGGAGTGGATATTGAGGATGACTCCATGCAGGGGGCTTACGATTTGAAGGAAATGCGCCGCATTGTGAATGCATTGCCGAAAGAATATCGTGTACCTTTTGCGATGTATGTGTCAGGTTTTAAATACCGGGAAATTGCGGACAAACTTAACCTCCCTTTGGGTACGGTGAAAAGTCGTATCTACTTTACCCGTCAAAGGTTACAAGAAGACTTAAAGGATTTCAGATGATCATGATAACTCTCTATCTTTAAAAATAATATATTTATTATTACATAGACGCCGGTTGCTGTGAGAGCACCCGGCGTTTAGTGTGTTTATGGAGTGGGGAAAGATATTAGTGTGAATTGTGTAACCTTTTTCTGATAAATGGACGATAAATGTAGTAACCTGCCAAAGATGCCAGGAGTATGCCTGTGCAATTGGCTATAAAGTCCATCCAGTCTCCACTACGGTTGTCTGTACACTGTGATTGTAAGATTTCAATGATTCCGCTCATCAGGATGGGCAACAGAATACCTCCAATTGTTAGTTGTATTTTTTTGATTTGTTTATGCCGGATTAGGTGTTCTATCCATATAATGGAACTGAGACCACCATACATGCATACATGTACTAGTTTGTCGAAATTATTAATTTCTTCCAATTGAGTATGTGGAGGAGTAAAAAAGGATAAATACCAAATGGCAAGAATTGTCAAAATAGAAAATGGGTAATGTCTTAAAATCTGCATTTTGTGTAAAACTTTAAATTTTCATGCAAAAATACGATATTTTTTGTACTTTTGTCCCCGTTTTAAAGTGTAATTATAATAAAATGATTTATGCAGCATAAGAGTGAAAGAGCAAACTTTGGAAGTAAATTAGGTGCAATTCTTGCGGCCGCAGGTTCTGCGGTAGGTTTGGGTAACATTTGGCGTTTTCCTTATGAAACAGGAAATCATGGTGGAGCTGCATTTATATTAATTTATCTGGGCTGTGTCATTGTATTCGGGTTACCTATAATGATTGCGGAATTTACCATTGGCCGACGTGCAAAGGCTTGTACGGGTGGAGCGTATGAAACGTTGGCTCCGGGTACACATTGGAAATGGGTAGGCTATGCCGGAGTATTAACTGGCTTTTTGATATTGGGATATTATTCGGTAGTAGCCGGATGGACCTTGGAGTATGTATGGCAAAGCTGTTTCGTTTGGATTGTCAGGAAAAACCTCTGGAGAGTATGTCTCTATGTTTCAAGACTTTTCTCAACAACCGTTCCGACCGCTTCTGTGGTTGTTTGTGTTTATGTTTGTTACTCATTTCGTTATAGTGAAAGGTGTAAAAGACGGGATAGAGAAATCTTCTAAAATCATGATGCCATTGCTGTTTATTTTGGTTATTCTGCTAGCTGGTTGCTCTATCATGCTGCCTGGGGCTGAAAAGGGAATCAAATTTTTACTTCATCCAGATTTTAGTAAGGTTACTCCAGATGTTTTTTAGGGGCAATGGGACAAAGCTTTTCTTCTCTATGAGCCTGGGGATGGGATGTCTTTCTACTTATGCTTCTTATTTTGGAAAGGAGACTCGTTTGGGGCATACGGCCATGAGTGTAGGGTTGATTGATACGTGTGTGGCTGTGTTGGCTGGATTGATTATCTTTCCGGCAGCCTTTTCTGTGGGTATTCAGCCCGATGCAGGTCCTTCTTTGATATTTATCACTTTGCCTAATGTGTTCCAGCAGGCTTTTGCCAATGTACCTTTCCTGGCCTATATATGTTCTGTGGCTTTCTATGTGTTATTGGCTTTGGCTGCCTTGACGTCTACAATCTCTTTGCATGAGGTTTCTACGGCCTTTCTGCATGAGAAGTTTCATTTTACACGAGGACGAAAGTGCTGCCTGTATTGTTACAGGAGGATGTCTGCTGATAGGTATTGTATCTTCATTAGCTTTAGGAGAATGGAGTAGTTTGAAGATTGGTGGGTTAAATATGTTTGATGCATTGGATTATCTGACTGCTAAAATTATGCTTCCGGTATGCGGTATGTTTGCAGCCGTGTTTGTCGGTTGGGTATTAGACAAGAAAATCGTAAGAGGAGAAGTGACTAATTATGGTATGTTAAAAGCTCCTTATTATCCACTGTATCTGATAGTTTTGCGATTTGTTGCTCCTATTGGTATCCTTGCTATATTTGTCAATGAATTGGGCTTGTTGAGCCTGGTAATGTGGAAGGATTTTTTCTATTATTCCCGTTCTGAGAGGAGAGTAATTCTGCTTCTGTTAGGCATGCTGGTAATCTTAGGCATTTCTTGGTTGATATGCCATAAAGTCTATAAGCCAGAATATGTACGTCAGGAAGACTCTGCTGAGATAGATTCTTTTCTGGCTTCTGTGAAGCAACGTGAGGTTTCCTATGCTAAGCGTAACTATACGGCATCAGGTGTCAGGAAAGGGCAGGAGGTTGTTTTGTTTGATTTTAATCCGAATACAGCCGATTCCGTACAATTGAAAAACTGGGATTACCTTCCTTTGTAGTTCGTAATATTCTTCGGTATCGGGAAAAAGGAGGCATTTTTCGTACTCCGGAAGCTTTTGCTCGCATTTATGGGTTGAAGGAGGAACAATATTTATTACTGAAACCCTATATTCAGATACCGCCAAGAGAGGAGAATAAACAAGATTCTGTTTACGAACAGGTTAAAATACAACGAATAGAAAAATATCCGGAAGGAACCCTTGTGTCCTTGAATGAAGCGGATACCACTCAATTGAAACGTATACCTGGTGTGGGAAGCGCTATAGCTAAAATGATTGTAGCCTATCGTAATCGTCTTGGAGGTTTTGTATGTTTGGAGCAGTTGCAGGAAATTCCGCATGTAGATGCTAGCCTGAATAAATGGTTTACTATACAAAGTGCTCCTTTTAGGAAAATAAGAGTAAATAAAGACGGGTTGGATAAATTACGTAATCATCCTTATATGGATTTTTATAAGGCCAAAGCTATTTTGGAATATCGCCGGAAAAGGGGCAATATAAAAGGTCTTTCCCGGCTTTCTCTCTTTGAAGAGTTTACCGAAAAAGACCTTCAACGCTTGTCTCCTTATTTATCTTTTGAATGATTTATTTGCGTGAATAACCTGCTGCTTCAGCTATTTTTACTGGAATCTCGGTATTGTCAATCCGGTTTTGGAATTTCTCTGCTCAGCTCCAATGGCAAAGACCGGTACATACCCCCTGCAGAGTGTCCTCCACTTGTCCAGCCAGTTAAAGCTATTTCATTGATAATTCGTTTAGCTTCTGCTGCAATAGGTTCGTCTTGTGCATATTCGCTCTTTTCCATTTTTACTTGTTGGTTTTTCATAGTCTGCTCGTACACGTTTTTCAAGCGAGCTTCCTGTTTTTCGTTTAACTGGATTTTATCCCAAAATCCGAAATTGTCTTTTTAAAGCCTGTTGTACAGCCTTCCCAGGATACCTGATTATTCGTTTTAGAGCGAAAGCTGGTTGATGACTTTGGTGAATCCACTTTCACTGACCTTTTGGTTCTTGAGTACCTGCAGGTTCAGTTCATACGGACCTTTTCCTAAAACAAAACCTCCGGTTTCATGGTCGGCAGTAACTACAATTAAGGTTTCATCCGGATGTTGTGAGTAGAATTCGTAAGCGACCTTAATGGCATTGTCAAAGTCGATTACTTCATGAAAGGTCGTAGCGGCATCGTTGCTATGGCATGCCCAGTCGATTTTTCCACTTTCTACCATCAGGAAGAACCCTTTTGATAAATCTTTAGAGAGGAAATTAATTGCCGAACGGGTTATTTCTTGCAAAGTAAGGTCACTTTTTCCCCGGTCAATAGCGTATGGGATGGAAGGACGGTCCGCCTTAGAAGCGGCTTCCGACTGGAACAGAATCATCTTGTCTGCTTTTTTACTTTTCTTGAGATAATCTTTATATCCTCTGGCAATGATGTATCCGTATTGATCAGCCAGTGAGTAAAGATTCGTTGCTTGAGGATTATTTTTGTCCTGTGGTTGTAGAAAGTCTGAACCGGCATAGAAATCAAACCCTGTTTCATATAAGTCTTTTCCTATCTCGTAATAACTTCCTCTTCCTGAAGCATGTGCATAGAAAGCAGCAGGAGTTGCATGGTCTATGCTGACGCTGGTAGCTACTCCTACCCGGCATCCATGTTGTTTAGCCCATGTAGCTACACTGTAAACGGGGGTCTGTAAATCTTTTAAAACTCCGATAGCTCCATTTTTTGTTTTGTTTCCTGTTGCAAGCGCCGTACCTGCAGCAGCAGAATCTGTTACTCCGTTAGTGGCAGAGAAAGTGGTGGCTACGGTTGTGTAGGGAATTGTGTAAACTGTAGGGGAGTTATACCGATTTTTCCTTCAAGTTCACCAAGATATAATTCTGTGCCTTGTACTTGATTGACTCCCATTCCGTCTCCGATGAAATAGAATACGTACTTGGCTTGCTGTGCATCTATCCGGCAAAAACCATCAAGAAGAACATAATAGTGATAGATAACTTTTTCATAAAGCCTTGTGTTGAAATTATTTTTTCGCGAAAATAAGAAAAAATACGGCTTCGGAGATTTTTTTTAAAAAAGATGCCTTAAAATGGGAAACGATTTCAAGTTCTTTCATTTTACTTATTGAATGATGTTACATTTTTTAAACATGTAATTATGAAAAAAGAATTTTATTAGGGGCGTCTTTGATTTTGTCCCTGTTGGCTTCTTGCCAGCAAAAAGAGAATTTGCAGAACGTGAGTGATGAATTGAACTTGAGCTTGGAAGCTTCTGTGTATGCTTCTTCTGGTAGTTCTAGGGTTTCCACGGATGAGTCGGGAGTTACGACTTTTTCAGAAGGAGATGAATTAGGCTTTTTCATGCCAGAAGAAGATGAACCTGTGAAGTGGACGTTGAGCGGTAGCCAATGGACTCCTGAATTTCCCTTATCGTGGAAAGATAAAGTAAGTAAATTTTCATACTGCGCTTATTACCCTTATTCGTCTGAGGCTACGGTTCGTGGAGATATTCCGATGCCTGATTTGAGTTTACAGAAAGGAACGCTTGCAGGCATTGGAGAATTTGATTTTCTGACTGCCCGTTGTGAGGTTAGCTATCAGGAAACGGATAATGGAAAAGTTTCTTTCACAGGGGAATCGTCTTTCAGACATGCGTATAGCCTTATTTCTATTACGATAAAGAAAGATTTACCAGAAGAAAATGTATTGATTAGTCAGGCATCCTTTAAAGGAGATAACTTATTTGGTAATAGTACCTATCATTTTGCAGAATCGGAAGCAGAGGATGGTATTTCTTATTTGGAATTACCTGAGGTAGATGCTTTGACATTGAATTTTGAGGAGCCGGTTACTGTGGTTGAGGATACCGGTTATACTTTGTTCTTATTGTGTAATCCACAGGATTTGGTAGAGGATTCTGAATTCTCTATTTCTTATCAGCGAGATGGAATATCTTATACTGCATCTACCCAAAAACTAGGAAATCAGTTTGCAGCAGGTAAATATTATCAGTTTATTCTGAAATTAACGAAGGCTGAATTAAGTTTGGAAGGTTGTGAGGTAAGTGATTGGATTTCTGAAAAACTTCCAGAAATAGCTATTGAAGAAACTCCTGCGTAAGTTTACTACTGATGATTGTTTCCGGAGAAGCTATAAATGAGTTTCTCCGGATTTTTATGCCTGCTTTTATCTCTTGAAATAGAATTGTAATAAATCTCAGAAAAAACATATAACTTTACACCTTCAAATAAACTAACAGTCAATTTTGTTCATTTAATATAACAATGAAAGCACTTAAAGACCGCATCATTCGTGATGGAAAATGCTTTGAGGGAGGCATCCTTAAAGTAGATAATTTTATTAATCATCAGATGGACCCTATTCTGATGAAGTCAATGGCAGTAGAGTTTGTACGGAGATTCGCCAGTACGAAGATTAACAAGGTTCTGACCATTGAGGCCAGCGGCATTGCTCCTGCAATTATGGTTGGTTATCTGTTGGAACTTCCGGTTGTTTTTGCCAAGAAGAAAAAAAACCGAGCACAATGGAGAACATGCTGACAACCACTGTCTATTCGTTTACGAAAGATCGCACGTATGATGTGTGTGTAAGTAAGGATTATTTATGTCCGGGAGATAAGGTGTTGTTCATTGATGACTTCTTAGCCAATGGCAATGCCGCAAAGGGGATTATCGATCTGGTACAGAAAGCAGGAGCCTGAATTAGTGGGAATGGGCTTCCTGATAGAAAAATCTTTCCAGCACGGAGGAGATTATTTGAGAGCACAAGGCATTCATGTGGAATCTTTGGCGATAATTGAAAGTTTGGAAAATTGTCAAATTAAAATAAAAGACTAAATCTTTAAATGGAAAAAGAACAACAGCAAACTGCCCAGAGTGCTGGGCTTATTTACGGGTTGAGTGACCGTCCGCCTTTAAAAGATTCTATTTTTGCGGCTTTGCAGCATTTGTTGGCAATCTTTTGTAGCTATTATTACCCCCTCCGCTGATTATTGCAGGGGCATTAAAATTGGATTTGGAAACCACCGGATTTTTAGTTTCCATGGCTCTTTTTGCATCGGGTATTTCTACATTTATCCAGTGCCGTCGCGTAGGACCGATAGGTTGTGGACTGCTGTGTATTCAGGGAACCAAATTTTCTCATTCATCGTCCGATTATTTCTGCGCTTAACAGGTGGACTAAGTGCTATTTTCGGGGCTTGTATTGTAGCTTCTTCGGTGGAGATGTTAATTAGCCGAGTGTTGAAGTATACACGCAGAGTTATTACTCCTTTGGTATCGGGGATTGTGGTGACACTGATAGGTATGAGTTTGATTAAAGTGGGAATCTCTGCTTGCGGGGGTGGAGCTGCTGCACAGGCAGATGGTACTTTCGGGGCTTTCCGCCATATTGGTTTAGCTGCTTTGGTACTTGTCTTGATTATCTTTTTCAATCGTAGTTCCAACCGTTATTTGCGAATGAGTTCCATTGTTATCGGCCTGGTGGTTGGCTACGTATTAGCGTGGGCATTGGGAATGGTTGACTTTTCTGCTGTACAGAGTTATGGTGGTTTCAATATTCCTATACCTTTCCGTTACGGTATTTCATTTGATATTTCTGCAATCATCGCTTTGGCGTTGGTTTATTTGATTACGGCAATTGAAGCGTATGGAGATATTACAGCCAATTCATTGATTTCTGGGGAGCCGGTAGAAGGGGAAACGTTTGTTAAACGTGCTTCTGGAGGTATCTTGGCTGATGGTTTTAATTCCATGCTGGCCGGATTCTTCAACTCTTTCCCCTAACTCGATTTTTGCTCAGAATAATGGTATGATTCAGTTGACAGGAGTAGCCAGTCGCTACGTAGGATACTTTATTGCAGGTTTCCTTATTTTGCTGGGCTTGTTCCCTGCAGTAGGATTGATTTTCTCGTTGATGCCTGAACCGGTGTTGGGTGGAGCTACTCTGTTGATGTTTGGAACAGTGGCTGCCGCAGGAATCCGAATCATTTCTGCACAGAAAATCAACCGTAAGGCTACGCTGGTGATGGCTTTGAGCTTTTCTTTCGGCTTGAGTGTGGAACTTGTGCCGGATATTCTTTGTCAGTTGCCGGAAACCGTTCGTAATATATTTTCTTCAGGTATTACAACTGGTGGACTGACTGCCATCTTGTCTAATCTGCTGATTCAGATAAAAGAATAAAAAATATATTGGATAAAAAGAAGAAAGGCTGTCTTATTTTGGACAGCCTTTCTTTATGGTTTTAAGGTGTTACTTATCGAGAAGCAAACATTGATTGGCTATTAGCCTGACGTGCAGAAATCATACCTTGCAAATCGGGAGATACAGTCACCGGAGTGCCGTCCTGCTGTTTGAAAGTGATAGTTCCGTCTTCATTCATGGTAATCAGTTCGAATGTCTGACCTTCGGCAGAAGCATTCCATGTATTCTTTTCTTTGTCATAAATTAAGGTAAGTGGCTTGTCTTCTTCACCTTTCTTTGTGATAGTGTAGCCATCTTCATTGGTCTGTACAAGGTATTCTCCGCTTTCACCTTTTACTGTTTTTACGCTACCTACATCGGCCAAAGGATTTGAACCAGACCAGAACTCGATAGAGTTCAGTACAATGACGTCTGCCAAATAAGCTACTTCATATACAGGTACGATATGAAATGCTAAAAAGACAATTTCATTTACGAATTTATTGCCAATGTTGTTGTTCCAGTCCTTCAGACTACTCCATAAACCAAATGAACCGATACATGAGGAGCATATAATGCTGCCGCTCAGAATCAGGCAGGCAGCCTGAAAGTTTTAGTTTTTTTCATACTCAATTGCATTTTGGGGTTAATATTTTATATGTATTGTCGTTTTGCTATTACAATTTGTTACAAAGTTAGAAGTTATTTTGGATTATGAAAGAAAAAGGTAAAAAAATAGTATCTTTGCGCTGTTTTTTTGTGAGAAATTAATGATTAAATAAAAAAATAGAATGAAAGAAACAATTCAGAAGAGATTGAGCGATTCGAAGACGGCACGCTGGACCGCTTTGTTTATCGTTTCGTTTACCATGATGTGGTTATTTTCTGACGGATGTGATGTCTCCGTTGGAAAACTTGTTGACAACAAAGGGTCAGGTGGTATATTTTACAGATGATACCTCTATGCCGGCAGACACTCTGGTGGCCAAAGTGAATTACTTTTCTTCGGAAGAAATGCTTTCAAATCCGTTGCTGACTGTAGAGCAACTTGAGGAAGGAAGTAAGGTGCAGTATTATGAGATGCAGAATGGTGCACAGATACAGACAGAAAAGACAATTAGTTCTGTCGCCAGAGGGGAAGGCTGGTCAAGTACGGAATATGGCTTCTTCTCAGGGGCTTATGGCTTGATTAATGTGTTCTTGCTGATGCTGTTTTTCGGTGGGGTGATTTTGGATAAAATGGGAATCCGTTTTACCGGAATGATGTCTTCTGGATTGATGTTTATGGGAGCTCTGATTAAATGGTATGCCCTTTCTTCCGATTTTGGAGATGCACAGCTTTTTGGAATGGACATGCAGGTGGCATTGGCTTCTTTAGGATTTGCGATATTCGGAATGGGCGCTGAAATCACAGGTATTACTGCATCTAAAGTCATTGTAAAATGGTTTGCCGGAAAGGAACTGGCGCTTGCCATGGGACTTCAGGTGGCAATGGCTCGTATTGGTACTGCCGTGGCTTTGGCGGTGTCTTACCAGTAGCCCGTTGGATGGGAGATGTTTCTTATCCGGTGTTGTTCGGAGCCATTTTGTTATGCGTGGGATTTGCTTCATATATGATTTATTGTGTCATGGACCGCAAGGAAGATGCTTCTGCCGCAGCTGTTCGCATGGAAAACGGAGAGGTTGAAGAAGAAGGTTTCAAATTGTCCGATTTGAAATTGATTTTCTGTAGCAAGGGCTTCTGGTTGATTAACCTGCTGTGCCTGATGTTCTATGCCGGTGTGTTCCCCTTCCTGAAGTTTGCGACAAAACTGATGATTTATAAATACGATGTGCCGGAATCTTTTGCCGGATTGATTCCTGCCTTATTGCCTTTTGGAACCATTCTGCTGACACCCGTATTCGGCTCTTTATATGACCGTATCGGTCGCGGAGCTACCTTGATGATTATTGGTTCAGTCATGTTGACAGTGGTTCACGTGTTGTTTGCTCTTCCGGTAATGAACTACTGGTGGTTTGCTGTTATTGTCATGATTGTATTGGGAATAGCATTTTCTTTGGTACCCAGTGCCATGTGGCCTTCAGTTCCTAAGATTATCCCAATGAAGCAGTTGGGTTCTGCTTATGCCACCATTTTCTATATCCAGAATATCGGGTTGACAATGGTGCCTTGGTTGATTGGATGGGTTATCGAACATTTTGCAACTTTGCGTAACGAAGCTGGTGTAATTGTAGGCTATGACTATACGGCTCCGATGGTTATTTTTGCAGTGTTTGGTCTGTGTGCCATCCTTATTTCTACATTGCTTCGTGTAGAAGACAGCAAAAAACATTATGGACTGGAAGAAGCTAATATGAAAAAAATAATTTTTAAGTCTCTTTCATGGAAGGAGGGGGGGGCAGGCACATCTTCAGCTCCTTTTATTTTTATTAATACCTCATAAGAAGGGGGAATGGCGGTATATACTTTGTCTTGTGGATTTTTTCCCGTATCTTTGGACTGTTTTATGTGAGAATCTGTCAGTGAGATAACAAATGGCCTATAAAGGGCAATAAACTACCGGATAGATTTCTACATGAGAAATGTGTAACAAAAATTTAGCCATGAATAATACGAAGAAAAAATCACCTATATCATGGGTCCCTACAGCATATTTTGCCATGGGACTTCCTTTTGTAGTACTCAATATGGTTACCGTGTTAATGTTTAAAGGGCTTGAGGTAGATGATAAACTAATCACCTTCTGGACGTCGTTGATTCTTCTGCCCTGGACATTGAAGCCATTGTGGAGTCCTTTTCTTGAACTTTTCCGGACAAAGAAATTTTTTGTGATTGTCACTCAGTTAATTACGGGAGTCACTTTCGGGCTGGTAGCTTTTGCGTTGAACCTGTCCCATTTTTTCAGTATTTCCATTGCGCTGCTGGCCATTGTTGCTTTTAGCGGAGCTACTCACGACATCGCTTGCGACGGAGTATATATGAGTGAACTGTCCAATGAAGACCAGGCAAAGTTTATTGGCTGGCAGGGAGCCTTTTATAACATAGCAAAGATTCTGGCAACGGGTGGTTTGGTATACCTGGCTGGATATTTCATCGAGCTGAATGCAGATGCCGGATTGCTGATTGCCAACAAAAGGGCTTGGATGATTATCTTGCTGATTCTTTCCGTAACCATGATTCTTCTGGGAATCTATCATCTGTTTGCTTTTGCCTTCTACCCAGTCGGCTTCTTCTAAAAAAAACATTACGGAGTAACAAGGAAGTGATGAAGGAACTGGGACAGGTATTGATGGACTTTTTCCGCAAGACACATATCACTTATTATATCTTCTTCATCATCCTTTATCGTTTTGCAGAAGGATTTGTGATGAAGATTGTACCGCTGTTTTTGAAAGCAGACCGGGAGATGGGAGGTTTGGGAC